>Ga0076336_105_pt1 | contig 107835 bp, 125 predicted proteins | sample RifGroC2_FD_68032 | JGI IMG/M metagenome (GOLD analysis project Ga0076336, IMG submission 68032) | Peregrinibacteria bacterium GW2011_GWC2_33_13
TTAATGAAGCAAAGAATAATCCTTCGCCGCCAAAGATCATTGATTTGATCCCTTTTACCATTTGAATGTCGTAATCAACGTCTTTTGTCATTGCAACAAGACAGCCTGTATCAACTTTTAAAACTTCACCTGGTTTTAGTTCTTTTTCGATAATCGTTCCTCCGGCATGAACAAAAGCTAATCCATCTCCTTCAAGTTTTTGGAGAATAAAGCCTTCCCCTCCAAAGAATCCTGCTCCAAGTTTTCTTGTAAATTCCATACCGATAGAAACACCTTTAGCAGCACAAAGAAAAGAATCTTTCTGGCAGATTATTTTTCCATCAAGTAAACTTAAATCCATCGGAATAATTTTACCAGGATACGGTGCTGAAAAAGAAACATGCTGTTTTCCATGACCATTATTTGTAAAAACAGTCATAAAAAGGCTTTCTCCTGTAAGAAGCCTTTTTCCTGCACCAAGAAGTTTGCCCATTAAACCTTCTTCTTGACTTGAACCATCACCAAAAACAGTATTCATTCCTATAGGCTCTGACATCATAGTCATAGCTCCAGCTTCAGCAATAACGCTTTCTTGTGGGTCAAGCTCTATTTCTATTAGCTGCATATCATCGCCGTAGATTTTATAATCAATTTCGTGAGCGTTTCTGTTTTGCATTTTAAAATTCTCCTTTTATCATAGAATAATTATATCTTGTTTTTTAAAGAGTCGTAAAAGTTTATAACTTCTTCATTTACAACTACTTTGTTGGGGTTAAAAGACCTTAAATATAAACCATCTATCGTTTTTATCCTACTTAGAGCTACATAAGCCTGTCCGCACTCGAATATTCTGTTGCAATCAACCACAAGCTCGTCTAAAGTCATTCCCTGAGATTTATGAATAGTTATTCCATAAGCTAATCTCAGCGGATATTGATCTCTTGATGATACAAGCTCTCCTTCTCTGTAGTATTCAAAAGTATTTTTAGTGATGGATTCTTCAATACCATTGTCAAATTTAACTAATACAGCGTTTTCTTCTATTTTACGCACTATACCGCAGGAACCGTTTATCAACCCTTTAGCAAAATTATGGTTTTTTAACAGCATTACTTTGCAGCCCTCTTTTAATTCCAGTATTTGAGGTGCTTTGCAGTATTTATCAAACATTTCCAGCGTTATTAAATCAAATTTTGATAATTCTTTTTGAGGATTTTCCTTGTCTATTTCAATAATCTTCTTTTTTCTATGAATTTTATCTTCCGAAATAAACGTATGGACAGGATTTTTAACATTATTAAATTTAAGACTGTTATAAGTATCAGCCTCTTTATTTGTGCTGAATATGTGTAAAGTTTTGGTAATGATCAAGGAACAATGAACATTGAAAAAATTATAGAAAGCGCAAAACCTGATTTTGTAATCTTTGATACGGTTGGTAGTTTTTTTGATTGTGATGAAAATAAACAAGTAGAAGTATTTCCAAGAATTAAAACTATTAAAAATTTTGCTGAAAAGTATAACTGTCACATAATGTTGGTTCACCATGCTCGCAAGCGGAGTGCTGGTGAAAACAGAAAAAGTTTAGACCAATCCGATATGATCGGGTCAACAACATTTAACAAATTTACTTGCCATTTAATAGCAATGAGTAAATCTTATGACAAAGAAACAATGCAACCAAAAGAAAATACAGGAGTAATTACGTTCACTAAAAGCTGGTATAAACATCCAAAATCTTTTAATTACAGAATTGTTAATATAGAAAAAGGACAAAGAAAAGCAGTTAAAATTGAATATGACCATTATATGTGCCTTACATACCGGCATGAGGCGAGGAGAAATCTTCGGGCTGAAATGGGAAAATGTTAATATAAAAACAGGATGTATAACTCTTACAGAAACAAAGAATGGTAAAATACGAAAAATCCCTATTTCTAAGACGCTTAAGGCGGAACTAAAGAACTTTAATCGTTTTACAGAATATGTTTTTACTAATAAAGAGACTGGAAAACCATATTCTGATATTAAAAAGGGATATAAGAGTTTGTGTGATGGAGCTAGAATAAAAAATCTAAGATTCCATGATTTAAGACATACAGCAGCTACCAGAATGGTTGCTTCTGGAATTGACTTAGTAATAGTTCAGGATATATTGGGACATGCAGATTTAAAGACCACTCAAAGATATGCTCACCCTGTTCCTGAAAGAAAACAAAAAGCCATTGAAGCTTTAGATGAGTATTGTATTAACTTTGCTTGACTTTGATGTAGTAATACTAAGCTTGCAAAACAACTAGCGCGTTAATATAGCGTTAAAAATAAAAAACAAGGGTTTTGCTTAATTAGCAAAACCCTTGTTGTATTTGGTTGCGGGGGCCAGATTTGAACTGACGACCTTTGGGTTATGAGTCTGACAGCAAGGGTTTTGACTGTTTTATACGGTTTTTTATAATCTATGATTTTTATTACAGTCAACCGCTTTTGGTACAATATTTATTTATATGGCTTTATACTGTTTTTTATACTTTTTGATAAATTTTTGGCACAAATTTGGCACAAAATTTTTATTATAATAAACCTTTTTCATCAAGATAATTTAAAATCCATTTTTCCATTTTAGGTGTGGGTTTTGTATTATCTTTTTCACAAGCAGTTTTAAATAATTCCCATAATTCGGGATTAAACATTAATGTTGTTCTTTTGGTTTTATTGCTTGTAAGTTCCAGTATTTTATCAGTTTTTGACATTCTTATCACACTATGTGTACTTAATATACCTACAGAATAGTATGTATCTTTATGCTTGTACAACTGATGTATTTATGCATAATAATTAGTATGTATAAATACTACACATGATTATTTTTTAAAGTTAGGTAGGCTGATGAATTTTTCTGTTTTTTTACATATTTCCATTGAATTAGGGCTTTTAACGGCCCTTATATTTACCTTGTATGAAAATGCAAAATTAAAAAGAGGATAAAATGTCTGATATAGAATTACAGCAAAAGACAAATCCCTATATTAGATTGGATTTAAGATTTTTCAAAGGCCTTATTTTTGCTATTTTTCTTTCTATTCTTATTTTTTTAACAGAAGTTCTTGTAATATCTGTCGTTATAAAATTTATATTTGGCTTTGCTTTCTGGCATGTGATTATAAACACATTTATTGTTCTTGCGTTATTGTATATTATTGCAGTTTTCATATTTTTAATTAGTGGCTTTCAGCTTGTCTTTAAGCTATAAACCGTATTTACTACCTAAAAGGAAATATAGACATGAAACTTAGAATAATATCAGATATTCATACTGATATAAATAAAGAAAAAAATTACCAATTTGAGTTTGGTGATGATTTTATCGTGGTTTGCGGCGATATATCAGGGGATAGATTCGCCACTGAAGATTGGATAAAAGCTAATATTAAAAATGGAGTATTTGTTGAGGGGAATCATCTAGGATATAACCAAATTACGTTTGATTCAGGCGATACAAAAGAACATTCAATAAAATATTTAAAAAATAAATTTAAAAAAGGCAATGTTCTTTTTTTAGAAAACAGTATACATATTGTTGAAAATATTGTTTTTATAGGCTGCACTTTATATACAGACTTTTCTTTATACGATAATCCTGTTTACTGCTCTAGGATGGCTTGGAAATCAATGAATGATTTTAGATATGTGAATGTCAAAGACAAAGATAGAGTAAGAACGTTGTATGTCAGTGATACAGTTAAATGGCATAAAAAAAGCGTTAATTTTATAAACAAAACTTGCAAGGCGTATCCTGATAAGAAAATTGTAGTAGTTTCTCATCATGCTCCAAGCATAAACTGCATCAGCGAAGAATACAAAGCTGATATGCTTAGTGCAGCTTTTGCCAGTAATTTAGAATGGATAATGAAAGAAAATGACAATCTGGTTTTATGGAGCCATGGACACGTCCATAGTGATGTAGATTTTACAAAATACAGAACTAGAGTTGTTTGTTGCCCTTGGGGATACTTTAATGAGAATAAGAGAGACATTTCAAACTATGGTTTAATAATTGATACTGATACATTGTAACTAAAAGCTTTTACTTACGAACTGCTATTTGTAGGTTTTTACCTGATTTGCTGTGTACTCAGTCATTTCGCTGGATAATTTTTTGACTGGTTTCTAATAAATACAAGGGGATATCATATAAACCATCTTCTTTTTTATAATCAGCAGTTGATGTTCGAACTGATATTTTAGGTTCAAATTTTGCACGGTAGCTTTTTAAACTTTTAGCCTGTAGGTTAGTAGAGGCTTTGGCTTCAATAGGAACTATTTTACTATCTATTTGTATAATAAAATCGAGTTCTGCATCTCCTTTATCACTTGTCCAGTAATAAACAGGCAGGTCTTTAACAGTTTTTAATTGTTGTAACACATATTGTTCAGTTAATGCGCCTTTAAACTCTTCAAAAATCTTATTTCCTTCAAGTAACGTTTTGACATCAAGCTCTGTCATTGCCGAAAGCAAGCCAACATCCGATATAAAAAGCTTAAATGCTCCAATATCTTCATATGCTATTAAAGGCAAACTTGGTTTATTTATTCTGTTGATTTTGTAAACAAGCCCACAATCACAAAGCCATGTAAGAGCTGTTTCATATTCTCTTGCTCTTGCACCATGGCGTATTAACCCATATATAAATTTTTTATTTTCTTTAGAAAGTTGAGAGGGTATAGAATTCCAGAGCATACGAAGTTTTGGGACTGTAGCGTGCGGGATATGCTTAGAAAAATCCTGTTCATAAGACATTAAAATATTTTTCTGAATTGCCCTTACTTCCTTAAAATCCCGAGCTTGAACAAAATTTGCGACAACTTCAGGCATACCACCGATAAAATAATATTGCCTTAATAAATTGATATACTTATCTTTAAAGGTCTTTATTAACTCAAAATCAAGATTATCAATTAACTTTAATAAATCATTTTCACCAAGTGCCTTTAAAAATTCAAAAAAGCTAATCGGGTATAATTCCATAAATTCCACTTTACCTACAGGAAAAGATGTTCCACTATGTAAAGCAACACCAAGCATACTTCCTGCTGAGACTATGTTATATTCAGGAGCATTTTCATAAAAATATTTAAGAGAAGTTAAAGCCTTAGGGCATTCTTGAATTTCATCAAAGATTATAAGAGTCTCTTCAGGTATGATTTTGCTATCAGCCTCTATTTCCAAACCTGTAATAAGACGTTTTATATCCATATCACTGGAAAATAAACGAATCATTCTCTCATTACTGTCAAAGTTGATATATGCAAAGTTTTTGTATTCAGTTTTACCAAATTCTTTCATTAACCAAGTTTTGCCAACTTGCCTTGCCCCTGTTATTACTAAAGGCTTTTTCTTATTGCGGTTTTTCCATTCAATGAGCTGATTTATAGCTTTTCTTTGCATAGCTAATACCCTGTTATCCTGACAAGATAATTATATCATATTTTACATTATTTCAAATGACTTTTTGTTATATATTACATTTTTTCGGACGACTTTTTGAAAAATATTACATTTTTTTGGATAACTTTAAGTGGTATTTTGATAAAGTTTTAAAAGATTATCACTTTTATTTACAAGTTTTGATATAGTTTTCTACTGTATTAATAAAATCTTGAGCATCTTCAAAACTTTTATTCACTAATTCTTTATCAGGCTTATAAGTAAACTCATAATCGCTCTTCATTCTATTTTCATAAGCAGTTTTATAAATAGCATACAATTCATCACTAAAAATTTTGGATTCAAAAATAAATTTTTTGTTAAACCAGCCAAGTAATTGGCTATGTTTTGAGGTAATAAAATCGTTTAAATATCCAAGAGCCATAACAGAATAAAAAATAGCATAATAAATTCTGTTTTGTGCGGTATTTAATCTTATCCCTTCTAAGGCATATTTGGCATCATCAAGAGCTTCTTTTGCTTTCAAAATCGAATTTGCTATAAGGATTTCCTTATGCTGCTTCATAATAAAATCCTTTATTTACAACTTCATTTAAAAATATTGGATTTTGCTTTAAATCATCCATTGTATAAGGATGATAATCTATAAATAAATTATTTTCGTATTCTAATAATCCAATAATTTTGGCAATTTGTTTTTCTTGCTCATAACTTATTTTTTCAGAGAAAATTATAATTATATCTACATCACTATTTTCAGTATAATTACCTTTAGCTCTTGAGCCATAAAGATAAGTGCCTACAAAATCATTAAATGATATAGCAAGTTTTTCATTAAGTTTATTTATAACTGTATTAATGTTTTTATCTGGCATAATAAACCTCAAGAATTATAAATATTATTATAACCTATAAAGTTAAAAACTAAACTTCTTACACCTTAATTAATACAAAAAAACTTTAGCCATTTGGATAGAATCTTTAGCCACATGGATGTAATAACAGATGTTAAACTGATTTTATAGACTGTTTTTATAGGTGGGATTTAGAATTTAAGTTAAGAAAGGGTAAGAGGTTTATTATGATTGAGATTAAAGGAAACTCAGGTACAAATTACAAACTTCAAGGATATTTTGAAACTCCATCCGAACTTGAACCATATCAAGGTGTTTATATTGTTTATGATAAATATAATGGAAATTATAAACCTATTGATATTGGTGAATCGGGAGATATTAAAACAAGAATTTCAAGTCATGACAGAAAACAAGATTGGCATAAAATGGCAAAAGGCTCTATTTGCTACGCCATTAAGTATTTAAAAGATTGTGATATTCGTGCTCGTAAAGAAGTTGAACAAGATTTAAGAACTAAATTTGAAGAAGGAAGGCTTTGCGGGGGCAGATAATTCTATTTTAAAAAGAAAGATTATGTTCAAAAGTCTTTGATGCTTTATTAAGTTATAAAATAATTATTTTAAGTATATTATTATAAAATAGTTATAAATATTAATTATTATTAAAGGGCAAATTCATGAGTAGAGAAGAATATTTAAAAAAATTATTTGGTAATGATTTTGATTTAGAAAAACATGAGGTAACAAAAAATTATGATAATAGGGATAGAGTTAAAAATGCCCTTGAAAAAGCTTGGGAAATAAGAGACTTTGAAATTGAATTATATTGGAAAAGAGCAACTTATTTTTGGGTATTTATTGCTTCAATTTTCGCTGGATTTTTTGCAGTTTTAGGCAATGATAAATTTATCAATAATACAATTTTTCCTTTTGAATTAAATACAATTTTACTATTAATTGCGGGAATGGGAGTTATCTTTTCATTGGCGTGGTTTCTTGTTAATTTAGGTTCTAAGTTTTGGCAAGAAAACTGGGAAGCTCATATAAACTTACTTGAAGATGAATACTATGGAAAGTTATATAAAACAGTAATTACTGAAGATAAACATTTTCCTCAGTTTTCGGTTTCAAAAATTAATCTAATTACAAGTTTGTTTGTTTTAATTGTTTGGATTTTTATCTTCTCAAAATTATATCAAATTACCCCTGAGAAAACAATTTTAGCAATGGTTGTTTTTACAGCATTTATAATGTTTTATGGCAATATCTTTAAAAGTTTATGGTTTATTGTGAAATATCTAATAAATTTTTTAAAACTAATTTTTTCAAAAGACACTCTTAAAAAAATTAGTACTTTTTTAAAATTTTCGATTAAACAAACAAACTTAAAGGATTATTTCTTTAAAGAAATAAAAATCGGTGATATAAAAATCATTGACTAATAAATACATGTCAAATTTACAAATTCTTTGTTAATGATTATTTCATGATAAAATTAGTTGTCTTTGAGTGAAATGAGTTGGAATATATGGAAAAGAATAAATATTTAAGCCTTGCAATCAAGGTTTTAAAAGAAGAATTGCAACCATTAACATCAAATGAAATATGGGAAAAAGCAGTTACTAAAAGCTATGATAAGGAATTGGGGACAACAGGCAGAACGCCTTGGGCTTCTCTTGGTGCTCAATTGTATGGCTCTCAAAAATCAAGTAAATATTTTGAAAAAGTAGGCTCAAGACCAACAAAATTCATTCTAAAAGAAAATATTAGTAAAATTGATAAAGAAAAAATTCAAACAGCAATTACAAGCCAAGAAGAAGAGAAAAAAGTTTCATACAAAGAAAAAGATTTACATCAATTAATGGCGTATTATGCCAGTGTTTATATGAATGTTTATTCTAAAACAATTGAACATACAAAATCTAAAAAATCCAAAATGGCAGAATGGGCACATCCTGATATGGTAGGATGCTTTTTTCCCTTTGAACTATGGCAAAAAGAAACCTCTGAACTTAGTTCTGAACTTGGTTCTTTGCCAGTAAAATTGTATTCTTTTGAATTAAAAATCCAATTAACTTTCTCGAATATAAGAGAATATTTTTTTCAAGCGGTTTCTAATTCTTCTTGGTCTAATGAAGGGTATCTTGTAGCTTCTGAAATCCAACAAGACCCAGAATTTTTAATGGAACTAAAAAGGCTATCATCTTCTTATGGCATTGGCATTATTAAACTCGATGTTGAAGACCCAGATAATTGTGAAATCTTGTTTCCTGCAAGAGAAAAAAATGAATTAGATTGGGAAACTATCAATAAAATAATCGATTTAAACCCGGATTTTCAAGAATTTATTGAGTTGATAACAAGTAATATAAAATTAAAAAATAGAAAAATTATAAAAGACGGATTTGATAAGATAAAAGACATAGATGATTTAATTATTACAAAATAAAATGATTAAATTTATTTTGATAATTTTGATTTAATTAACTCATAATCTTTTTGAGAAATGTCTGCTAAATTTTGTCTAAAAGCTAACCCAAAATATAGTGGATGTTTTACCATTTCAAGGTCATCAACCATAGTTCTAACATCTACATATTGTTCAGGCTTAAGGGAAATAACAGGCTCAATATTAACTCTATTTGGATATATGCCGTCATTCCATATTTTACTTTCACTTCTGTAATATGTTTTAGTAACTTTCCAAATGCCTGCTATTCCTTTTTTTGCCTTATAAAAAACTAAAATATCCCCTTCTGATAATTCAATTAATTTACTTGCTCTAATTCCGTCATCAGTACCAAATACTTTTGCTTCAAAACATTTTTCAGTATTTTCACCCGCTACTGCCAATTTTATTTTCATAATGAACTACTCCTAAAATATTTAATTCATATTATACAAAAAAAATATAAATTATGTTTTTACAGACTTTCTGATTTTATATAAACATAGTAGAGATTCTTTAATATTATTTTTATATTCTAGTATATTAAAGGCTTCATATACTGCATTATCAAAATTTTCTCTATCTTCATTATTTAATTCTTCTTCAAGAATTTTTATATTTCTATTTTTTAGAATATCAAATTTTTCTAATATATTATTTTTTTGAGTTTCATTTAACAATTCTGGATTTAACATATACAGGAAATCTTTCAATTTTGTTGCACTCAAATCTAAAGCACCTTCCCCCCTGCCAAATCCCAACGATTCAATAAAAAACATTCCTATTGTGCTATTTAATAAAGCATGACATAGATTTATATCAAAAGTACAATTTCTTTTTAGGGTAAACCTAATTAAACGCTGGTTAACAAAAGAACGTTCTTGAAGCCTTGCAATAAATAGCCTATCTTCTGGGTTCATGCTAGTTACTAAATCAGCCATTGTTGAAGGTTCCATTGTGTACCAATTTATATTAGACCTTCTTAAAACTTCAGGAAGAGGTCGACCTGTTCCATTTGTTAAATTTTCAAATGATTTAACCCAATTATAAGCACCATTATAATGATTATTTAATTCGTCTAAATCATAAGAACAACAAAAAGCATCTGCGTCTGGCTCCGCTATTAAACTATTTATAGACTGTGAGGATTTCAAGACAGGTTTTATAAAGATATTTTCTATGCCATGCTCTCCTTCAGGGTAAAACAATGCATCCCATCCTCTTCTTTCACCTCTTTGTATTTCAAACAGAGAATTAGTCTTAATTAAATTAGAAGAAATGTTTAATAACCAAGATAAATCAGCAAATAATGCAGTCCATTGAACATTTAATAGCTCTAGTCTTTTAATTTCACTTATAGAATATGACGTTTTAATTATATTTTCATTTATACAATTGTTAAAATTCCTTAAATTAGGCAAAATAATATTAATATCTAGGTCATTAATATTTTTATTTAAAATTATAAAATTTGTTTTTAATGTTAAATCTTCAGTATTAATATTAGATTCCTGTTTTTTGTTCAGTATTAAAATATTTGTAACAACCTTTGCATTTTGAAACCATCTTCCACTACCTGAAGTAATTACTGATTCAATATGGAAAAACTTTTGCAATATATTTTTAAACTGATTTCCTGCACTTGTACCTAACCAAGAATTAGATAAAATAAGTCCTAGTCTTCCATTATCACTTAATAATTGCCATAAATGAAAAACAATATAATAAGATAAATCACTTTTGTTTTGTAAAGAATAGTTTTCTTCTGTTAATTCTTCAATTATTTCATTAATTTCTTTAACTTTTGAATTAGTTCCCTCAATATCTTCAAACTGAACAAAAGGCAAATTTGAAATTATATAATCAAAAGCAGGAATAGTTCTTTGTACATTATCACCTGTATATGGGTCTGATAAATTTATGATGTCTCTTATTTTTAAATCAACGACATCCTTTTGAAAAATTTGCATTATATTCCCAATTGAATCAGGTTTTAACAGAGCAATAGTTGCTAATTGAAGAGGAAAAGCCATTTTATCACTAGCCCATATAGTTTCTAGTATTTGATTTTTGGGAACTTGATATTTTTCTTTTAAATCGTAAACGCTTCTAACAATAGTACCAGTCCCGCAACAAGGGTCTAATACATTTAATTCTTTATTTTTAATAGTAATATTTACTAATAAATCTGCTAAAGGTTTTGGTGTTGAATATTGTCCATATATTTTTCTAAAATCTTCATTAATAAGACTTTCAAATATTTTTTGCCACAAAGATTGTTCAATATCCTGAATATTTGAATCAATTAAAAAATTGTTAAATTCAGTAATATCATTCCAAACAATTTCAGGTAAATATTCATCGCCAAATTGCCTTTTAAATATATTCCAAAAATCGCAACTGTGAGAAATTTCTTCAATGATTGAAATAGCTTGTTCTATAGGGGTATTATAAGCAATATTTTCAATATTTCGTGCTGTTCTAAAAGAATTTTTAATTAAGTTTGCAAATATAAATTTATTCAACCAAGAAAATATATTTATTGTTGCTAAAAAATTAAATTTATCTTCATTTTGAGGATGTTCTGATTTGATGCTGTCCCACCATACTGAAAGAGTATCTTCAAAATCCGAATTAATTCTTGTTTGATTTCTATAGCTTTGTGCTAAAAGATTCTTATTGTTTAATATTAGTTTTACAATATTATTCCCTGATATTGAATCTATAATACTTGAACTTCTTATTTCCCCTTGCTCGAAAAAGATATTTAAATCAGTTAATATAATATTAAGTTGGTTAATCCAGTCATCTTTATGAGATAAAACATTATTTCTATTATTTATAAAAGCTAAATCATCCCATATTTTCAATATTTGTAAAGTTTTATCGGGATTTATTTTATATAATTTTGCTATAGATACATTCCATAATAAAAAACTATTTAATCCTAATGCTACAGCTTTTTCTTTTGCATTTTTAATAAATTCAGCATTATCAATATCAGTATCAGGCATTTTTAATTCCCAGCCCTGAAGGATTTTACCTGAATGAGAATCTCCAAAAATCAAAACATCAGGGAATAATGTTTTTTTATTAATTTTTAAACTATTTTCACCCCCAGCATGTTTAATAATTATATCTCTATTAATCAGAGAACTATTAATTGCCGAAATTAAATCTATTCCCCAACTTCTCTCGTTATAATTTGTTATAGGCATACAGCACACAATTTTTCTTCAATAATCATGTCTTTTTTGTCGTCTTCAAAAATAGAGAATGGTGAAATATTTAGTTCTTTATAAGCTTTTTCGATTCTTTTATTTGCTATATCAATATAATCTATAGAATTATTTTTAAATAATTCAACATCTATATTTTTTTCAATACCAATAAAATTTCTTTTTTCTAATATTGCAGAAACAAGAAAACTTCCACTACCAAAAGCATTATCTAATACGATATCACCTTCTTTTGTATAAGTTTTTATTAAATACCTGCCTAATTCAACAGGCTTTTGCGTTGGATGATAAACATCCCCTTCAGATTCAGCAGTCTTAAAATAAATAATATCTGTTGGGTATCTACTGCCTTCACTTTTAACAACAACTGGATTAAAATCCCCATAACTTCCTGTTAGTTGAGCCTTTCTTGTACCTTTGTTATAAGGCAAACCTTCTTTCATTTGCGGAAAATAGTTTGGTTGATTTTTATAAAAAATACAAATATCTTCATGTTTTCTTAAAGGTTGTTTTTTTGCATTTAAAAAATTAGTGGATTTTGATTTTTCCCATACAATTTTATATTTAAAAAATTTTTCATTACTTAATATTAATTTTGCAGTAAATACACCTTGTGAAGTTAGGGCAATTACACCTTTATCTTTAATTATTCGCTCATATTCTTTCCAAAGCAAATCTAACGGAATAACACTATCCCATTTGTTTTGAGTTGTACCATAAGGTAAATCGCATAATATCATATTTATTGACTTAGAAGGAATATTTTTTAAAATATTTAAACAATCATCTTCATATAGATTATTAATAAAATTATCAATCATACTTACTCACCTCTCCTGAGTTTTATTATAAATCAATTAAAATTATTTAAGAACTTTATAACGAATTATTAAAAGGATATATTATTATGTAAAAAAATAGACGAGAGTATTAGCCCTCGTCTATTTTTTACATAATGACGTTTTCCTTTTTGTTATTTTTACTTATACATATAAAAGAGAGCGGCTTAAAATATGTTTGGTTTTGCTTCAAACCTCTGCATTCTCTACATTAACAAACTTATAAAACGTATTAGTTTTTAAATTAAGTTCTTTCATAGCTTGTTTAGCTGTAAACTCTCTTTGTCTATACCTTAAATAAACTTCATTCCAGTTTTCAGGCTTAGAAATTTGCTTCCTTCCTTTAAATTTACCTTCTCTCTTCGCAATTGCAATGCCTTCAGCTTGACGTTCAAGTAGGTTGCTTCTCTCAAACTCATAAATTGCACCTATCATAGTAAGCATTAATTTACCTGTTGATGTTGTACTGTCTAAATTTTCTTTTAAAGAGATGAGTTTTACCCCTTTAGTTTGAAGTTTTTCTACTATAGCTAACAAGTCTTTAGTACTACGTGCGATTCTTGAAAAGTCTTTAATATAAATTATATCGCCTTCCCTAACGTAATCAAGTATTGCTTGTAATTGAGGTCTGTTAGTGTCTTTGGCACTTGCTTTTTCTGTGAAATATTTGTCTATATTGTGATTTTTTAAGGCTTCTAACTGTCTAGCTTCATTTTGTTCCATGGAACTGCATCTAATATAAGCTATGTTTTTTCCTATAGTCATTTTTTATTCCTCATAAATTTACGTTAATTATTCGAAAGTTTTTATTTGATGTCTTAGAATTAAGCAAAAACCTGTTTAAAAATTCAAATATCAACTCTAAACAAATGATTTTTTAGATATTTTTTCTGTGGTTTTGAAGTATACTCTAAATAAAGTTGCCGACAAGATATTTAAATCCTGTCGGCAATTAATTTATTTTTGTTCAGATTTAATATTATTTACAAGCACATATAAATTCATTGCAATAAGTTCCATTTGACCAGAAGTAAACTGGCTTTTGTTTTCTTTACATGCTGCATTGACCAATTCAGTAGCGGTGGTTAATTTTTCTATCATTGTTTATTCTCCTATATTTATTACTTACTTATTGTTTTTGTTACGACAGGGGATTTAAACCCCTGCTTATAGTAATAATACGCCTGCCCTATGGCGTGGAACAAAAATAATGTATGGTTATAAACCTGCGCAAGAATATAAATGTAGCGTTGAATATACATCTCAAATTGCTGATGGGGCAAAACATTATGTAGAATCAAATGATAGAAACTGTGATTTCAATTATTAATGTTAAATTCAAAGGAATTTAAAGAATGAATAATGAGCAAAAGCTAATAGAATGCCCTTATTGTGAGGAAAGAATACCCGCATTACTAAGTGAATGTTCATTTTGTGGAGAAGAAATTAATATTAAACGCAGAAATCGGTTTAATTCTAAAATTTTAGTATTCTACATAATAATTTTTATTATATTCGTTCCTGTAATTTTTCATCTAAAAAGTTATTATGAGAATAATGAATATCTTATTTCTGATATTTTTAAAGAGAAAGTTTTATACCCTATAGAGGTAGATGGAAAATTTGGATACATCGATAAAAAAGGCAACCTGCTTATAGGATTCAAATTTGATTCCGCTGAATATTTTTCAGAAGGACTTGCTGCTGTTTCAATAGATGAAAAAGGGGGCTTTATTAATAAATCAGGAAGTTTTGTTATTAATCCTCAATTCAAAGAAGAATGTTCTGAAGATGGTTGCATTAATCCAATTAAAGATTTTAAAGAAGGACTTGCTGCTGTAAAAATTGATAACAAATGGGGTTTTATTAATAAATCTGGCAAGACAGTGATAAAACCACAATTTGATGACGCTTGGAATTTTAAAGAGGGTTTAGCGACTGTAGTATTTGATGATAAATGGGGATACATAGATAAATCAGGCAAATTAGTTATAATAACTTCAGCAAATTCATCACAGATGTACCCTCCTATATCTTCGTTTTCAGAGAGTTTAGCTTGTATTCAAGAAAATAATAAGTTTGGATATGTAGATAAAACTGGTAAAAAAATTGTTTCGCCTATCTATGATGAAGCAGATGACTTTTCAAAAGGACTTGCTGCTGTAAAAATTGATGATAAATGGGGATATATAGATAAGATTGGTAAGTTCAAAATAAATCCAAGATTTGATAGTGCTGATGCTTTTTCAGAAGGTTTAGCTGCGGTTAGGATTAATAATAAATGGGGGTTTATAAATAAACAAGGTGTTTTTGTAATAAAACCCAAATTTGATGTGCCTCCTGAAAATTTTTCAGGGGGATTAGCTATTGCAAGTATATTAATTACTTCTGATAGATACGGAAATGGATATATAGATAAAACTGGCAAGTTTATTGTCCAGCCTAAGTATTTTGAGGCTGAAAATTTTAAAAATGGCATAGCTAAAGTAGAAAACGATGATGAGTATGGGTATATAAATAAATTAGGACAATTTGTATGGTCATACCCCATAAGACAATTTAATAACCTCTAATAAAAACGTACTCAAAAACAATCATTTCATTGTGCGTAAAAAAAGTAATTAAAATTACGTGCTTGACATTTTTCGCACATGTGTTATTATAATTACAGTCAAATTAATATAATGATAGTAATTAAAATTAAAAGGGATAATTATGAAAAACAATGAAGAAAAAACAAAAGGTATTGTTTTAAAAGACGTTAAATATAAAAATATGAACACAGATGAAATACATATAGGAAATGACCAATATTATATAATTGACCATAAAAAAACATCCGCATATAAACATAGTTCTTTGAGACTACCAGTTAATATTTATGAAAATATTGAAAAATTAGCTGCAAGTGAAAATAAAAGCACATCTACAATTATTAGAGAGATATTAGATGAATATTTTTTAAATGTTAATATAGAAAACCTTGTGAATTTAGCTGAAAATAATGATTTAGAGACAATCCAAAGTTCTATTAATGTAACTGACTTATGTTCTTTTATTAGAAAAACTAAAAAAACAATTGAATTAAGAATCAAATGCGAAAAGACAATAGGCAAATTAGAATTTAAAAACATAAAACTAAATTACCTAATGTCGATAGAAAAAAATAAAACTTTTGAAGAGTATAATCCTAATGAAGCCAAAGAAATAATAAAAAAAAGAAAATTAGCGTATTCTATTCTCGATATGACTTCTTTATTGGACTCAGAAGATAAAGAAGAAGCTTTTATGTCTAAATGCAAGTTTATCAATAATTTAACCAAGTTTTTAAGTAAAAAGAATGAGCTTGAAGAATTGAATAAAATAATTGATTCTTTTGGTGGTAAAGAGAAAATTATTGAGGAGATGGGAAAATTTTAGAAAGAAGGGGGTATAAATGTTAAACAAATAAAAAGCGCCATCTAAAAGAAGATAACGCTCAAAAATAAATTCTATTAAAATATTAGCATTAAGTTTTTCTTATTGCAACAGGTTTTTGAATTAAATAAGGTACAAGATTCTCTAAAATGTACGAATTTTAGGAAGGATTAGTATTGTCTTTTTAATCAAAATTAGTAAATTTGATTATCAAAAATTTGTTTGAGAAATTTCATTAAAACAATTTACGAAAAACCAAATACATTATGTAAATTACCGAAATAAAATAACGGGGATTTATTTATGAAAAAATTTAAAGAAAGGTATGAAAGTATGAATGATTTAGTATATGTGACCCATAGCTGTATAAAGTGTGAAGGAGCTTTTCAAGACATTGATTTTTATGATTCAGTAAATTTTCCACCCAGCTATAAATATTGTCCGAGATGTGTTGATAAAGGTTTTAATAACCCCAAAAGGTTTTTAAGGTTAAAAATACCTGAAAACATAAGAGAAAAAGAGCATAGTGGTATAAATATTGATTATTTTATATTGCTCATCAATGAAAAGCTGGCATGTGTGCCAGAATTTAAACAATATGCAACTAAAATACTGAAAGCATCTGTCGCTTACCTTGATAGAGAAAAATTAAAAGGCAAAAAAATTTCGAAACTTCATTATCAAAGCTGTTTAGATATGGCTATTGAAAAAACAAGTTATTCTATAAGTCGACCGTCAAAAAGCTTACTGGAGGCGAGCTAGATTTTACTTAATTTTAAATTGAAGAGTTTTTTCATTACATGGTAGAAAACATTACAGTAATCAATTTCAGGAATTAATGGCATTGTATAAAGTTCAAGACGAAAGGAATGATAACTTGTGATTTATGGTGAAAATTTTGGGTATGAAGATTTATCCAATTTAGGCGAAGTAAAGAAGAAAAAATGGCAAGAAAAAGTAACTATATCAATCTTAAGGAAGGAAGGGTGGACGTATCAGATGATAGAACAGTACTTGGGGGCTCCTGATGAAACAAAACCAAATCCATATTCGAATAAAAGTCCTCCAATGAAGTTATACCTGAAAGAACGAGTTACGGAAGCTTGTAAAAAGTATAATATCAAACTTAAAGATAGCTTTTAAAAAGAAGCTGGTCAAACAAGGCAGATTAAGTAAAGTATTTCAAGCTATTGTTGTCTTTTTTGTGATGAAAGAGGCTAAGAGTCATATATGAAAGGGTTGGGATAAATAGGGTGGATTTTGAAAAATTCTGTAGTACAAGAGGAAATCTTTTCTATTTCTTGTTTTTCAAAGGGTTAAAAGTGTTATTAAACAGGTAGTATATTCCATCAAAAGAGGTGAGTTGTGGAATTATACGGGAAGGGTAAGACGTTAAATCCCAATAGAATCAACCCTTTGAAGTCCCTTCAGGTTGTCATTATAGATAATATAAGTAGAGTAATATAAGCAGAAAAATAGAAGTAGAGAATATAGGTAATTATAGGTGAAGCTGTCTTTCAGACAGAAAAAAAGATAAATCTATTCTCTTTCTCTCCTTTATCGCCTGTGATGCTTTTAATACCTTATATTTATACCTGTAAAACTATATATGTAATTAATTATGTAAATAAATAAGAAAGAAAGTGAGAATTTAAATGACCAATTTTAATAGAGATAAACTAGCATCAGATTTAAGTTTATTTAAAAACCAGTTGGGTTTTAATGTTTATTGGTATTGCAAAAAAAGTGGAGAAAGCCATTGTAAAAAAAGTGGAGAAAGCTATTGTAAAAACAATTTTAATGAGATTTTAGATAAAGAAGAAAATAATCAAAACACTGATAGTAGTTTTCCTGCAATTTTATACAAAGAAAAAAATGTGTTAGATATTACAATTAGCGAATGGTTAGATAAAAAATATCTTGATTTACAAGGTGTTTCAAAAATTAAAATAAAATATTTACCTACGAATGAAATAAATTACAGATATTATTTTAAAAAACCTAATGATTGGAGTGAAGAAAAAGAAGAATATTTAAATGAATTTAGAGTGGGACAAGATGTGAGAATGATTTCGTCCTCTGATTTAGAATATTCAGTATTAGAAAACATAAATATTAAAGATACACCTTTACTAGATGAAGATTATTTTAATGCACTTAAACAATTTAACAGGCAGATTGCTGATTATAGAGCAGAGAATGACGAAAATTCAAACATTTTCACTCTTAACAAAAAAATTGAAGACAATTCGTATAAAATTTCTTTTCACCTTCTACATAATTTGAATCCTGAGCCTGTAACAGAAAAACATATAAAATTTATGGATGAAGAAGATAAAGAAAAAATTAAAAATAATAACTTAACAAAAATGGGATTGGATTTGAGTTTGTCAGAAAAAAAGTTATTAGAAGCACTTCTGTTCTTGATTTCTCACTCAAAATACATATATAACAAGCTAAAATTGACTGAAACAACTTTTCAAATAAATAAAAAAGTTCTAAAACAATTAGTTTATGATAAAAATTTCAGGATAGATAAAATTATAAAAACAGCAAGAGGTCTTTCAAATAGAATTTTTATATATAAAAACAGAGTTAATCATGGCAAATACTTTCACGCCAATTTGGATAGAATTTTTGAACTAAGAGAAGAAGGAGAAATACTTTTCTTTACTTTTTCCAAGTCATTTCTTAAGAATATTAGACCGATTGATGGCGAAGCATATTTTACTGAAAGAGAAATGGGTTTCTATGACAATATCACTTCTAAAAAAGTATTTAGTAAAGATGTGAATATCTATATATTCTTAGATTACCTATTTCTGGTACAAGCACAAGATTTTCAAGGCAGGAAAAAGTATATTAAAGCTAATTTAAAAACACTATTGAATAAAGTTAATTTTATTAAATTAATTAAGAAAAAAGGTGTTTCAAAAGTTGTCGACAGATTTAATAATTATTTAAAGATAGCAGCTGAATTAGATTACATCGAAGAGGTAAATTATACTTTGGAAGAGTTTAAAACCTTATTAAAAAGCACTGAGAGTTTAGGAATACCAATTTTATAAAAATTTTCAACTATAGACTGGCTCTTGATTCATGAGCCCGTCTATCAAAAAATATCACGAAAAGCCTTATTGGAGTTGAGCTTCAAGGAAGAAATTAATTGCAAAAGATTGAAGTAGCAAATGACTGAAAGCCTGCAATTCATCTATGACAAAGACAATTTTAAAACTATAACCTGATATGTTTTTAAACATTTTTTTATTTATTTTTTAACAAAAAAGAGAGGACGATTATTTATAATGCAAAATTTATTGAGTCTTAAAGATGTCTCTAAAATATTAAATCTAAAAGAGAGTACAATTTATGCTTGGGTTCACAGAAAAAAAATTTCATATGTAAAAATTGGGGGGAAACTGGCGTTTATAGAGGCACATATTCAAGATTTTATAGAAAAAAACACATATAATTGATAAAAACCTTTTCATAGGCACGGAAAACATGTATTGACAAAGGCCTCAAGGGGTGGTAGCATGCGTTACGGCATGCACGACAGGAGCTTTGGTGTTGTTGGTGCATTTAAGCCTTCAGAATAACAATGTTAACGACTAATTTAAGGAGTAAAAGAATAATGGCAAAAGTAAGAAAAAGAACTTGGAATAATAAAGCTGGAAATAAGTGTCAAACTTGGTTAATTGACTATGTTGATAATTTTGGGAATAGAAAAAGGGAAAGCGGTTTTAAGACAAAGGTAGAAGCAGAAATTAAACTTAGTAAAGCTGTAACAGAAGTAAATAATGGTACGAGATTAACTCAGAATGATAAAGTGACTTTTGCTGAAGCAGCAGAAAAATTTATGGATTTACATGCTGAAATATACTGTAAACCATCGACACTTAATGGGTACAAAAATTATCTCAAAATTCATTTAATTCCCTTCTTTGGGAAAATGAAGCTAATTGATATGACACCTAATAGGATAAACATTTATATTAAGCAGAAAATGCAGGATGGGCTGTCAAATAACACAATTAATAAAATGCTAATATTGATGGGGTCTATAGTTCAAAAAATGGTTGATGAAGGGATTATATTTCAAAATCCAGTGAGGAAAATAAAAAAGCTCAGATTGCCTCATATCGAAATGAGGTTTTTAGAACCAAAAGAAATCCATATAGTTCTTGAAACTGCGCAAAAGAATTATCCTGACTTTTATCCCCAGTTATTAACCGCGATAGTGACAGGAATGAGAAGGGGTGAAATTTTAGGATTAACTTGGGATAGGATTAATTGGCAAACAAGAAAAATCTTTGTAATCCAGAGTCTCTATAAAGGTCAAATTCTTTCTCCAAAAACACATACATCAATAAGAAAAATTGATATGGCGGATGAATTAGTGAGAGTTCTAAAAAGATGGCAATTAGAATGCCCTCCAAGTGAAGGTAATTTTGTATTTCCAAGCCCTAAAGGTAAAATATCAGATGCTGATAACCTTATTAAAAGAAGATTTGAACCGTTATTAAGGAAATCAGGAATCGAAAAAATAAGATTTCATGATTTAAGGCATACTTATGCATCAATCTTAATTGCTCAAAATGTACCAATAAAATATATCCAACATCAGATGGGTCATAGTTCAATACAGGTTACTATGGATAGATATGGTCATTTATTTCCTGAAGTTCATGAGCAAGGCGTTAAGGCTTTAGATAGCTTGTTTGTACAAGAAATCAAAGAACAGTTTGAAGAAAAAATAACGGCTAAAGCTATTTAATAAAACCAGAAATTTAAGAAATCAGAAATCGACTTATTTTATATTGTTTCGCTTGGGTTAGAGTGGTTTAATTTTGATGTATTACCGTTTTGCCTCACATAAAACTCTTTTTCTTCTGGTGAAAAATAGATTGGTTCTTTTTCATGTTTTATATCTATAACACAAATAGTTTTATTGCAAAATTTATGAAACTTGTAATTTATATTTAATGATTTATTTGGTTTAAATTTATCGATAATAGCATTTTGCATACTTAATTTAAATCCATCTTCTCCTTTTTGATGTTTCTTTATTTCATGGTCTATTCCTACAATTTCCCTTGGATAATCACTAACGCCAAGAATTAATACACCACCAGTTTCAGAATTCAAATAGCTATTTATGACTTTTAGCACAGTATCTTTTTGATAATTTTCTTTAAATTCAATATTCAAATTTTCTTCTTGAGAATACAGTAAAAACCATAATCCATCTTCCTTAATGTCTTTAACACTATACTGCTTGTATTTATTCATATTTACAATTCGACAATACCTATTCCATAACTTAATATAAACATTATCGTCTTCACCCCGCACATTTTTTAAATGTCCCATTTTACCGAGTAATACTCTTTGGAATGATGGCTTCTTTTCTATATCTTTATATAGTTTTTCATACATTTCTGCTTCGGCTTCTTGTAAGCCTAATTCAATAGCAAGTTTAATAATATTATGAATATTGTTTTTTTTATTTTCTTCATCAAAAAATTTTTTAAAATTTTCTACTTGGACTTCTTCACTACAAGGCTTTATAATGGGAATTTTTGAGAGTTTAACTAATTGAATTTTTTTTTCTAAAGTAACTTTGGAATCTAATAATATATGTACATATTTGTATTTTGCTTTTTCCCAATTATGCAACATTGTTCTAATATTTTTAATATATGACTGCTTTGTATTTGTTTTTTTATTTACTACAATCCCTGTTACAATCTGTCTTCTTTTATTTGAAACCAATCTAACTTTTGATTCATTGATTTGGAATTGATGTTTTATAATAATTTTATTTAATTCTGTTCCAATTTGACTATTATCGTATAACTCTTTAGGAAAGACACTTAAATTTGTAGAAAAAGTTATATCATCAGCATACCTTGTATAATTACATTTATATTTTTTTGATAATTTAAATAAATCATTATCGAGGCTTCTGCATATTAAATTTGATATTATCGGAGAAGTAGGAGCACCTTGTGGAAGTTCTCCCTCGGAATCACTTGATAAAGTCTCTTGATAAATACATAAATGCGCCAATAATATAGATATGTCTTTATTAAAATTAAAAGGAGGGCTACAAAAGACCCCATACACCCTAGCAAAAGTAATAGATGGGAAAAAATCTTTTAAATCAATTTTAAATATATATTTTTTATTTGTATGGAATTTGGCATTAGTTACAATGCTTTTTCCCTTTTCAAATCCGTGAGAACAAAACTTTCCTTTATAAATTAGATTTAATATGTGAACTAGATTTCTTTGTAATTGCTTTAAATATGCATTAGGTTCACGAATTGTTCGAGTAGTACCATCTCTTTTAGTTATTGATATAGACTTATAAAGTAAATGATTATGCTTATATAATTTAATACCAATAGCTATAATATTACTTTTCAATAAAGCAGCCATGTCTTTTTTTTCAGCAAATACATTATTTTGTAAAGAAGAAATCTTTTCTAAAATGATTTCGTCTGAAAAAAATAAATTATGTTTTGGTTTATGCTCATTTTTTTTCATGACAAATTAAAGAATCATTTTCTAATAAAAAAGAAGTGCGGACTAATTCACTTATACGCCATTGGCATATGTAAACCCTATAATGGATATAGAGCTATATTAAGCGTCAGCTGCCTAGCTAAGTCGGTACTCGTTGCGATACGCTAACGAAATAACAATTGAAGTCCGCACTTCAACTCAAAAATTATATAATAAAAATTTCAACTATCAATAAAATAATACTATGTACATAAAGTATCAATTGCATGCTTGGCAATCTAAACTTTTTGTCACATGGACGGCTCATGACCAAAAATAAAAGACTCCAGCTTTCTCGAAGACCGCCAAAATTTTTATGATAAAATAATTCTGCATTTATGGAAAAATTATTGAAACCAAGGTAAGACTGATTATATGAGCATACAAGCTCAGCTTGATGAATTTTTGTCATTGCTTTTACAATTATTATTTTTATTATTGAACCCTGTTATCCTTATTCCTGTTACAGTTATTATTGTTATTTTTATTCTTCTGTATAAAAATAAGCAATACAAAAAAAGTGCATATTATCAAATAACAAAGAATCCGTATTTATCTGTTAAGAAAGATTTAGGCAAATACGGCGAATACTTGACCTATAAATGCTTACGGCATTTTGAAAATAACGGTGGCAAATTCTTATTTAATATTTATATTCCAAAAGAGAATAATGAAACAACCGAAATTGATGTGCTTTTGATATGCTCAAAAGGTTTATTTGTCTTTGAAAGTAAAAATTATAGTGGTTGGATTTTTGGCAACGAAACACAAAAAAATTGGACGCAAATAATATACGATGATAAATATAGTTTTTACAATCCGATAATGCAAAATACATCGCATATAAAACACTTAAAAAATCTTGTTGGTAAAAATGTACCTATGCGCTCTATCATTGTTTTTTCGGATAGATGTACCCTTAAGGATATTACAATAAAAAGCGATGGCATTAGTGTTATAAACCGCTATAAGCTTAAACCTGTTGTTATGAAAATATGTAATCAAATACAAACTGACCTTTTAACAGAAACAGAAATATACGATATTTATAATAAGCTCTATATTTATACACAGGTTAGTTATGAAGTAAAATCACAACACATAGAGAAAATAAGAAAAACAATATAAAACTTATTGTGAAAAAAACACAAAAAACTTCCCCACTTTCGGCGGGGATTCTGAGAATTTTTGAGGCTTATTCTCAGACCTCGTTATAGTTTTTCATGTTATAGATTATCAGGAGGTATGAGAAAAACTATATTAATATTGAGGATTTTTCAATTTGGCACAAAATTGGCACTAAGATAAAATTAAAGAGGGTTCGATTTCTCGAAACCCTCTTTATATTTGGTTGCGGGGGCCAGATTTGAACTGACGACCTTTGGGTTATGAGCCCAACGAGCTACCGGACTGCTCCACCCCGCGTTATTATTGAACTACAGGTATATCTTAAAAATTTAAACCCTGTGTTCATTAATATAATACCTCATCAATATTAAATTTCAACCGTAATTCTAAAACCTCACGTTTTCATTGATATTATTGATTTTTGTTTTGATATTTTTATTAATTTTATGAATGGTTTGATATTTTTATCAGGATTTTGGGAACAAAGTGGGAACAAAGAAATTATAAGAATATTATTAATATATTCCAATTACTTATAATATATTAATAATATTCTTTATTTTAAAAGCTTCTTTAAAAAGGGTAGTTTGAAAGGACTTTAATTCTATCTACGTCTGGCGAATATTCTCAAAAAGTTTAAGAATAGGTTAATAAAATCTAAATATAAGGTTAATGCACCATAAATAGACTCTTTTACTTCTTATTCCGTCCCTGAATTCCCCAAAACATTTAATTGTTTTATTTTTTGAGTATCATAAGCCGTAAGTCCTACAAAAATAAATATCGCAGCATAAGTTGTAACCCAATATGTAATGCTGTTAAAGAAATAAATATTAACTATAGAGGCAATAATTAATCCTATTAACGCCATGAACATAAATTACCAATACTGGCCAAATCTTTTTTTGTAATAAAACCATAAAAACTCATTATTCCAAAGGTACTCGCTGTTATTAAGAAGGTTACAAAAATAGAGGATGTTGTATAAACCAAAAAAATAAAAGATAAAGTTAAACCATTAACGGCTGAATATATTAAAAATAATAACATTGCTGTAAATGCTGAAACTATAATATGCCGTAGAAATCGGACAGAAAAAAATTGAAGTTATCATCCTTTCATCGAGATAAAATAGAAAAAATGAGTAAGAAAAAAGCAAAAGAATATTCACCGGAATTCAAATTTAAAATTGTTAAAGAACTTTTAAGTCAAGAATCAACACAAACGGAGATTTCGCAGAGAGAAGGAATGCCGCCTTGTACACTAAGAGCTTGGATGAATCAATTTCTTGAAAACGGAGAATCAGTATTTGCGGGTAGAAAGCAAGATAAAGTTTTCAAAGATGAGATAAAGTCAAAAGAACGAGAAATAGAAGAACTTCATAAAACGGTAGGGCTGTTAACGGTAACGGTTAATTGGATCAAAAAAAAATATAGAGAAAATGGATTATCATTCCCGCAAGAATATGGTAGATAAGAAATTTTGGGATTTAGAAACGAACAGAGGCTTGTCAGTGGTACAACAATGTGAATTTTTAGAAATAAACAGGAGTGTCGTATATTATACGCCTAAAACTGTTACGTTTAAGTATGATGAGAAGTTAATAAAGGCAATTGAAGGCATTTACGATGATATTTGCTTTTATGGTCATACAAAAGTTCATCTGGAGCTGCTTGATTTAGGTTTTTTAGTCGGATTAAAGACTGTCAGAAATATACGGAAAATTCTTGGAATATTAAAAAAATGGTGGATAAGTATTTAGCTGTTTTAAAAGAAAGCAATAATGCCAGAGGTAAGGCTCTGATCAATTTTATCAATAATGATTGGAATAAAAACGATTGTTAAAAAATTATGGTGTAGCGGGGTTAATTTCTCCGTGTATGAATGCTTTTACAATAATTAATCGTATAGATGAAGATATTTACAGTAAATGCAGGGAATATATTCTTAAACATAAAGAAAAGAGCATAAGATATAACTATGTGAAGTTCAAATATGAATATTTACTAAAACATCCTGATTTGGCTGATCATGAATTTCCTGGATATTGGTCATTCACAGCCAGGATAAAAAAAGATATTTTAAAATTAAATGATTCTGAACTTGCCAAAATATATCAGGAAAAGAAACAGGGCAAAATAATTCAGAAAAAATGCGGATTTAAAACATTTCAATCGGCAGCAGAAGATTTTTTAAAAGATGTCCTCGAAAAAAACGAAGTCGGAAAGTGCGTAATTAATCAACATAAGCGAAACATCAATAAACATTTGATTCCGTATTTTAAAACTATGAAATTATCACAAATAAATGAAATTGAGCTTAAAAAATACAAAATATTTATGAATGAACAGCAACTTTCTTCAGTAAAAGTAAGAGAACAATTAAATTTAATAAAAAATATTTTAAAAATTTATGCTTATGAAGTTTGTCCAAGCTCAACAATTAAAAAAATAAATTCTGATTTCATTAATGAAACAAATATACTTGAAGAAGAGCAAATAAAACACTTATTGAGTCATTGTAAAAAAGAGTTTAAAGAATTTTATCCTCTTTTGGTAACTGTTATTAATACAGGACTCACACGTGGAGAAGTATTAGCTCTTACATGGAAAAAGTTTGACCCTGAAAACAAGAAATTAAAAATTGATCAATCTATCTGTAATGGAAAAATATTATTATTTGGTAAAAGGCATGCAAGAAGAAATATTGATTTACCCGATAAATTAATAAAAATTTTACAGGATTTAAAAAAATCAAGGCTGCCAAAAGATATTGATTTTATCTTCCCTGATGAAAACGGAAACTTTCAAGACCCTGAAACTATGATTAAAGAAAAATTTATACCGCTAATAAACAAGGCCGGAATTAAAAATATTGAATTCATAGACCTAAAAGACAGTTATATAGTGCTTTTAATAAAACAGAACCTGCCTTTGACTTATATTAGAAATCAGCTTGGATTTAATAACATTAAAGTGTTGGTGGATAAATATCATAAATATATTCCTGAAATAAAGAAGAATTTTTGTTTAATTTGAAGCATATTTAGTGTATTTTAAAGAAAAGAAAATCTATAGTTAAAGGCTAAAATGGACGTTTCAATAATACTCGTTAACTACAACACAAAAGAATTAACAAGAGATTGTATAAAATCAGTATATGAAAAAACTGATGGAATTGAATACGACATTTGGGTTGTTGACAATGATTCTTCTGATGGTTCGCCACAGATGATTAAAGAAGAATTTCCTGATGTTAAGCTTATTGAAAGTCATGAAAATTTAGGCTTTGGAAGAGCTAATAATCTTGTAATCGAACAATCTGATGCAAAGTACTGTTTTTTATTAAATACTGATACTATTTTAGTCAATAATGCGGTTAAAATTCTTTTTGATTTTATGGAAAAACCTGAAAATTCAGATGTCGGAGGATGTGGAGGTCAGCTATATAATACTGATATGAGTTTACAAGATTCAGTCGGAGAATTTGATACTTTAGACAAATTATATAAAAAAGCTTTAGGAGCTAATTTTATCGAAATATTTTACAGATATAAACATATATTTAAAACAAAAATTTTGAAACATAAAGAGACACTTAAAGAAGACAAGTCTTACTCTCTAGCGTCAGATTATAACCCTGATTTTATTATAGGAGCAGATTTAATGCTTAGAAAATCTGCGCTTAATCAAGTTGGTGCTTTTGATAAACAATTTTTTATGTTCGGTGAAGAAGCAGAACTTTGTTTTCGTCTAAAGAAAAACAAGTTTAAAATAAAGTTTGTTCCTGAATCTAGCATTATACATTTTGGCGGAGCATCGTCGGCAAAATCAAATAACCAACTTAAAATAGAAAAAATGGTTTTAACAGGAACGGTTCTCTTTTATAAACTTTGTTATGGAGAAAATGTCGCTAAAAAAGCCAAATTATTATATATGATTTATTATCTACGCTATTTGCCACTTCGTTTTTTTTCCACAAAAGCCTTTCAACGATTAAACATGGCATTGAACGTCAAAATATAGAAGGTTTTGTAGCATGAATTGTATTCAAAAAAAAGAATTAGCTATTGTCTTTGGCTCAACAGGAAATATGTCCTTTGCGCTTGCAAATGTTTTAATTGCGATTAAAAAACATTCGCCATATTTAAAAGCTGATTATATTGTTTTCGAGCAAGGTGTTACTGAAAAAGATAAAATACTTTTAAAACAACTTTCTAATTGTAATTTTATTGAATATGTTTTTCCTGAAAAATACAAAGTTAATTTTAATATAGACCTTATTAAGAAATTTTCGTTTCTTACATTTTCCAGATTTGAGTGTTTTAATTTATTAAATAAATATAAAAAAGTAATTTGGCTCGATATTGATATTCTTATTCAAAAAGATATTACTTCGTTATTAGAGGAATGTTCAACAGGGATTTCTCTTTTAGGCGGTTTAAAAGCGGGGGATGATTTTACGATTAAAGTTAAAGGTCTTGAAAAAGATAAAGAAAATTTTAATGCAGGAATTATGTATTTACAAGATAATTTGATATGTTATCAAGAATACACAGATTGGTGTTATAACAAAACTGTTGAGCTTGCAAAGATACTAGTTAGTGCAGATCAGGGGATAATAAATCTTTTGATTAAAGAAAAACAGCTTGAAGTTCATCGGTTAGATTGGAAATACAATTACAATCCTGCTTTTGAAGGTGATACATCTTCAGCTATAATTTTGCATACATACTGCCCTGAAAAATTCTGGAATTATTGGAATTTTAAGGAATGGAATGATAATTATAAGTTATGGTTAAATATGGGTGGTAGTAAATTTTTAGGTAAAAAATTTGGATGGTGGGAAAGAAAATTTAAACAAGTCCCCCATCCCCTTAAGAGAACAAGAAGTTTTGTAAAATATGTTTTTTCAAAGGTTTATAAATAATGTTTTTTGATTTTTTAAAATATCCAATGAAAATTGGCGAAAAAAATTTTAATGAATGGATTGAACAAAATCTTTACAATAGAAATTTTGTTCAAGAGAAGCTTGTTTTTCCTGAAGCTGAAATAAATTACCCTGAACCAAACTATTTAATAAATGAAAATATTCCGACTGAATTTAAAGCAAAAACTGAAATAATTCCTCCAATGTTTGTAAGAAAATTTAAAAACGGCAAATGCTATACTAAAAATGGTCTCATTTTAACTCATGATAATGTTCCCTTAACAGATTATACCCCTTTAGAAACCCATCCTTTGAAAAACAAAAGACATTATAAATTTAGAAATCCAGAAAAAATAAAAGGTTCTATAGTTGTCTTAACAAATGATTCTTGTCAAAAAAATTATTATCATTGGCTTATAGAGAATGCCTCTCGACTACATTTAATTGAAAAAAGCGGCTTTAAAATTGATAAATATTTAATTAATAATGAATGTGCTTATCAAAAAAGAATTTTAAGTCTTTTAGGTATACCTGAAGAAAAAATATTAAATTTAGAGCCAAATAGGCTTATTCAAGCTGATTATCTTATTGTCCCAAGTATAATAAATTATTTTGAAGAAATTCGTACGCCTAATCGAAATTATTACAATGCAAAATTTATTCCTGAGTGGACAATTAAATTTTATAGGGAGAAATTTTTACCGCTTGTAAAACAAACAGAACCTAAAAAAATCTATATTTCCAGAAGTAAAGCTCCATATAGAAAAGTAGAAAACGAAGAAGAAATAGTTAACTATATAAAAAATTTTGGTTTTGAAAGTTATTGTTTAGAAGATTATGATTTTTTAGAACAGGTTGAACTTTTTCATAATGCAGAAATAATAATTTCTGCTCATGGAGCAGGGCTTACAAATCTTATGTTTTGCAAAGCAGGAACAAAAGTTATAGAAGTATTCTCCCCTAATTATTTTTATATAGGACAACAGATAATTGCATTAACTCTTGATTTAAATTATTCTTATTTTGTTGCTAAAGAAACCTATGAAAATTATTCAGGATTTGCACCAATTATTATTGATAAAGATATATTAAATAAAGTTTTATTTAAGGAAAATAATGGAAAATAATTTTAAAAACGCTATTACAATTTGTATGCCAGTATATAATGAAGAAAAATACATTGCTGAAACTATAGAATCAATTGTAAATCAGGCTTGTAGAATTATAATAACAGACAATGCTTCAACTGACAAAACAGGTGATATTTGTAAAAAATATATACAAAATTATCCCAACATAGAATATATAAGGCACGATACAAATATTGGAGCATTAAAAAATTTTTATTATCCTTTATCATTAGTAAATACAGAATTTTTTATGTGGATAAGTGGACATGATATTGTTGAATCTAATTATACAGAAAGTCTTATAGGTATTTTAAATACTTGTCCGGATGCAGTACTTGCATATGCCCCCTGTCAATCTTTTATAGAAACAAATAAAGGTGAATTCACTTATGATTACTGGTACAGCTATCACTTATCTTCAGATGATCCTTTTGAAAGAGTTTATTCTTTGATTTCATATCTTTATAATTGTTTTTTAATTCATGGCGTTTTTAGAACTAATATAATAAAAAAATCAATCCATCAAAATCCTTGTCTTGCTGGTGATCATATAATTCTCACTAAAGCTGCAAAATTTGGAAGATTTTTGTATTATCCTCATACCAAAATATACGCAAGAACAATTAGAAAAGAAAATTGGGAAGAAGCAAAAGATAGAACAATTAAGGATTTAGTAGGAAAAATGGATGCTAAGTTGCAAAAAGACCCCTATTTAGAATTAAAACAAGAACAGTATAAAATAATAAAAAGTATTAAAACAAAAAACTATTTTAAAAAACTTATTTATATAAATAAGGCAAGAAAAAAACTTATAAGTATGTGGGGAGCTTTTTAAAAAAATGTGTGGAATAAGTGGGATTTTTAAATATACCCAAATTACAGAAGAAGAAATATCTAAACTTCATTTAATAAATAGTCAAATGAGGTATAGAGGTCCTGATGATTCTGATGTATGGAATACAAATAAAGTTGCTCTTGCACAGGTGCGACTTTCTATAATTGGATTAGAAAATGGTCATCAGCCAATTTTTAATGAAACAAAATCTATTGCATTGATTTGTAATGGAGAAATATATAATTATAAAGAATTAAAAGATGAATTAATTAAAAAAGGACATGTTTTTTATACAGAAACAGATAGTGAAGTAATTTTACATTTATACGAAGAAAAAGATGTTGATTGTTTAAATGATTTAAGAGGAATGTTTGCTTTTGCAATATATGATATTAATAAGGAACAATTATTTATAGCTAGAGATAAAGTTGGGAAAAAACCTCTTTATTATAGTGAAATCCCTTGCGGTTTGGTGTTTAGTTCAGAATTAAAAGCAATAAAAAACAATTTTCTCTCTAATCCTGAATTGGATGAAAAAATAATCAAAAATACTATGAGATATTCATATTCAGTAGAAATAAGCAATACATATATTAAACAAATTAAACGCATTGAACCGGGCGAATATGTAATTATAAATAATAATGGATTTAAAAAAAGTAAATATTGGAAAAAACTTAATAGTTACAATTTTGATGGTTCTTATCAGGAAGCAAAAAATAAAACATTAGAAATTTTAACAGAATCTGTTCAACTTAGGTTAAGAAGTGATGTGCCGATTGCAATACTTTTAAGCGGAGGGATAGATTCATCTGCTATTGCATGTTTAGCAAGAGAAACCAATGATAATATTCATGCAATAACTGTTGGTTATGAAGGTGTACATGATTGTGATGAAAGAGAAATTGCCAAACAATTATGTAAAGAAAAAAACATAACCTGGCATAATTTAGAACTTAATCAAAAAGATTATAAAAATTATTTTGATGAATATGTAAGTTATTTAGATGAGCCTGTTTGTGATGTAGCTGCAATTGCACAGTGGGGAATATATAAAAAAGCTAAAGAAGAAGGTTTTACGGTTTTATTGTGCGGAAATGGCGGAGATGAAATATTTTATGGTTATCCTGCACACAATCAAACCGCAGAAAATATACAATTTATTGAAGATGCTAAAAATTTTCTATGGCAAAGACGAAAATTATCTAAATGGGTAAAATATTTTTGGAGAAACAAAACTAAATTAAAATCATTTATAGAAACATATAATCCATATTATTTTGATAATTTATTTATTAAAGACATGAGAGAATTCTCTTATAATTGGTCAGATAATAATGATTTATCAGGATTTTGTTTTGAAAAATTCTTAAATTCTGAAAAATATGCTATTGATGCTGTTTATTCTTATTTATTTAATATCTGGTTAATTAATAATTGCTATTTTTTAAGTGATAAATTAGGAATGGCACATTCCTTGGAGTTAAGAGCTCCTTTTGCAGATAGTAAATTAATAGATTTCGTTTCATCTTTACCTATGAATTATAGATATAAAGAAGGACATCCAAAATATTTCTTAAAAGAAATTCTAAATGAAGTTGTTCCTGATTATATACTTTGGGGAAATAAAAAAGGTTTTACGCCTCCATATGAAATTATTAATGAGTTAATCAAAAACTATAATAACAAATATTTTGATGTAAAATTAAATTCATATAATCAAATATTAATTGATAAATTTTTAAGCCTTAATTTAAAATAGCCGGATTTAAATATGTTTCAAACTCCAATATTATTTTTAATATTTAATAGACCTGATGTAACAAAAAAGGTTTTTTCTGCAATAAGAGAAATAAAACCTAAATTTTTATATATTGCAGCAGATGGTCCCAGAAACATTGAAGAAAAAATGATTTGTGATGAAACAAAAAATATTATTAATGAAATTGATTGGGATTGCGAAATAAAGACTTTATTTAGAGAAGAAAATCTGGGATTAAGAAAAGCTGTTACTGGTGCACTTGATTGGTTTTTTGATAATGTAGAACAAGGAATAATTTTAGAAGATGATTGTCTATCAAATAAATCATTTTTTGATTTTTGCGAGCAAATGCTGGAGTTATATAAAAATGATTCCAGAATAATGCATATAGCAGGCAGTAATTTTCAGGATGGAAATTGGCGTGGTGATGGGAGTTATTATTTTTCTAAAATTTCTGCTCAATGCTGGGGTTGGGCGACCTGGAAAAGAGCATGGTTATTAAACAAGCCAGAAATGGAAGGCTTTGATAATTTTATAAAAGATAATTTTCTTGGAACAATTTTTGATGATAGTAGATTTATAGAATTCTGGGAAAATTATTATGATAATGCATACAATGAAAAAATCTCTAGTTGGAATGCTGTTTGGAGTTATAGTATAGTTTCACAGGGTGGCTTGTGTATTATTCCAAATAAAAATCTAGTTTCAAATATTGGATTTGATTCGCAAGCTAGTAATTGTATAGATATAGATAATCCTTTAGCTAATATAAAAATCAGTTCATTTAATAATATATTTCATCCATCTATAATTTCTCATGACAATCAAGCTGATTTTTATATTATAAAAAAATATCATGCACCTGCACAAAATTTAGAACAAAATATTAATAAAAAAAAATTATTTAATTTTTTTAAAAAACGAAAAAACACTATTCCCTGTTCGGAAATTCCATATCTATGTACTAAAAAAGATTCTACAATAATATATAAAGAGGCTAAAATAAATAATTTAAAAAATGATAAAAGCTTAATTATATTTGGAGAAAATAATCATGTTAGAGGTGAACTATATGTATTTCCAAGCGGTGGCAAGATTACTGTAGGAAATTATTGTTATATTGGTGAAAATACTAGAATTTGGGCATTTAAATCTATTGAACTTGGAGATAGAGTATTAATAGCTCATGATGTGAACATATTTGATAGTAATACACACCCTTTAGATCCTATAGATAGACATATTCATTTTAAACAAATTACAACAATTGGATTTCCTCAACAAATTAATAATCTTAATGAAAAACCTGTTATTATTGAAGATGATGTTTGGATTGGAGCAAAAGCAATAATTCTACCTGGAGTAAGAATAGGAGAAGGTGCAATTATAGGAGCAGGATCTGTTGTAACAAAAGACGTTAAGCCATATACATTTGTTGCGGGAAATCCTGCAACGTATGTTAAAAATATTTCAGTTGGAGAAAACAATGAAGCTGATTAATAAATACATTAATAAAATAACAGAGAGTGTTGCAAGTAGAATTACACAAATAATTGATAATAAAGTTATGTCTTCTTTGGAAAATCTCCAAAAATCTCTTGGTAGAATTGAAACAAGACAATTAGTGAATACAGAATCTGATCTTATTAATGATTATGAATTCAAAGTTTTTTCCCAATGGGGAGAAGATGGAATAATTCAATATTTAATAAATAAAATTCCAATTAAAAATAAAATATTTGTTGAATTTGGTGTTGAAAATTATAAAGAATCGAATACGAGATTTTTATTACAAAACAATAATTGGTCAGGACTTGTTATTGATGGGTCTGAGCAAAATATTAAACAAATAAAATCTGAAGATATTTATTGGAGATATAATTTAAAAGCCGAACATTCATTCATTACTAGAGATAATATAAATGAAATAATTTTAAATTCTGGTATAAAAGGGGACATTGGGATTTTATCTATTGATATTGATGGAAATGATTATTGGGTATGGGAATCTATTAATGTTGTGTCTCCAGCTATAGTTATTTGCGAATATAATAGTCTATTCGGTTCTTCTGATAAAATAGTAATTCCTTATAAAGAAAACTTTGAAAGAAATAAAGAACATTATTCAATGTTATACTTTGGGGCATCAATTTCCGCATTCAACTTTTTAGCAGAAAAAAAAGGATACTCACTAGTAGGTTCTAACTTGGCAGGAAATAATTTGTTTTTTGTAAGAAATGATCTTGTAAATAATTTAAAAGTCTTAACTCCTCAGGAAGCATATCAAAAAAGCATGTTCAGGGAATCAAGAAATACAAGTGGTGAGCTTACATTTGCAAATTTTAATGAAAGATATGAATTGATAAAAGATATAGATGTAATTAATTTAGATGCAAACAAATTAGTAAAAATTTCTGATATTTATGTAGAAATGGATTAAAAATTATGAAATGTAAAATATGTGAAAACGAAATTAGAGAAGTTTTTACCGAGCAAATATTAAATAAATATTCAGTAAAATATTTTTTATGTGATAATTGTGAATTTTTATCAACAGAAGAACCTTATTGGTTAGAAGAAGCCTATAATAGTCCTATAAATAAAGCGGATACCGGCATCTTATGGAGAAATACAACTTTATCAAAACAAGTATCTTTAATTTTATATTACTTTTTTGATAAAAATGCTAAATTTTTAGATTTCGCAGGAGGATACGGTATCTTTGTAAGATTAATGAGGGATATTGGTTTTGATTATTATTGGAGTGATATTTATTGTCAAAACTTGTTGGCAAGAGGGTTTGAATATTCAGAAAAAGAAAAATACGAAGTAATAACTTCTTTTGAAACTTTTGAACATTTTGCTAATCCAATTCAAGAAATTGAAAAAATGCTTTCTTTGTCAGATACAATAATCTTATCTCAAGAATTAAAACCATCTTTGCTTCCTGCCCCTAAAGACTGGTGGTATTACATATTCGACGGAGGGCAACATGTAAGTTTCTATTCGTTAAGAACATTTCACTTTATAGCAGATAAATATAATTTAAATTATTATAATATTGGTTGGTTGCATTTATTAACACGAAAAAAAATTGATAAAAAATATTTAAGATTAATTAAATATTTAAATAAATTTAATATTATGGACAATTTTCAAAAATATAAATTTGACGAAATTCAAAAAATTATGCAATCCAAAATGCAAAGTGATATGGATTTTATAAGGGTTGGTCTAAAATAAATGAAAGAAGTTTTAATAACAGGAATAAGTGGCTTTTTAGGAAAAAATATAGCCGTAAAACTTAAAAAACTCGGATATAATATATGTGGGATAGACATTATTGGACTTAATGATGACCTGGGGTTTGATAATATCATCACTGCAGAAGTTAATTTAGACAATTTAAAAACGCTAAACAAAGAATTTGATTACATAATTCATTGCGCTGGAGGCAGCACAGTTAGTGAATCAATTAAAAATCCATACTTGGAATTTAATAAAACCGTATTTTCTTCAATTAATCTTTTAGAATATGCAAGGATTTATAATCCTGACACTATGATTATTTATCCTTCAAGCGCAGCAGTTTATGGAGCAAATTGTACTGATTTAATTCCTATTAATGCTCAACTTAATCCAATATCACCATATGGCTATTATAAAAAAAATGTAGAAGACTTATGTGAATCTTATAATAAAAATTATGGGTTAAAAATTTCAATTATAAGATTTTTTTCTTTATATGGAGAAAATCTAAAAAAACAATTATTATGGGATGCTTGTAATAAAGTTTATAATCAACAAAATTCGCAAGTTGAATTTTTTGGGACAGGTAATGAAATTAGAGATTGGCTTAATATTAATGATGCCTGTGAGCTTATTTATAAAATAATGTTAAATGAAAAACATAGTTTTTCTATTTATAATGGCGGAACAGGGAAAGGAGTTGCTGTAAAGAATCTTTTGAGCTTACTTATTCAGAATTTTAATAATCCTCCAAAAATAGAATTTAATAATTTAACTAAAGAAGGGGACCCAAAAAGTTTAATAGCAGATATTTCTAAAAATAATGAAATAAACTGGCATCCACAAGTAATATTGGAAAAAGGTCTACAAAATTATGTCGAATGGTTTAAAAATGCATCAAAATAAAATTAAAGTAGCTTTTAAAGATATTTGCATTAATGGATGGACAGGTGGAATAAATTATTTTAATAATTTATTTAGAGCTTTAAAATATATGGGAAGTTTTGTTGAGCCTGTATTGATTATTCCTAAAAACGAAACTGCTAAATTCATTAAAATATTTGGTAATGATATCAACATTATAGAAAGTTCTGTTTATGAAGATAAAAGTTTATTAAATAAAATTAATAGAAAATTTTATAAATGTACTAAAAAAAATATTATTTTAGATTGGTATTATAAAAGTAAAAATATACAAATATTTTCTCATTTAAGTAATTTTTCTATAGATACAAATTTGAAAAAAATTGGATGGATTCCTGATTTTCAACATATACATATGCCGGAAATATTCTCTGAAGAAGAACTACAAGTTAGAAACCATCAGTTTAAATTATCTATAGAAAAAAGTAATATTGTTTTATTAAGTAGTTATTCTGCTTTTGATGATTTTAAAACATTCGCACCTAAATTTGAATCAAAAGTTAGAATATTGCCTTTTGTATCAATGCCTAATTCGAATTTTTTTAATTCAAATACTGAAATAGGAAATATTATAGAAAAAAAATACAAAATAAATAGTAAAAATAAATTTTTCTATCTTCCAAACCAATTTTGGAAACATAAAAATCATAAAGTAGTATTTGAAGCAGTTAAAATACTTAAAGATAAAGATATTGATGTAAAACTTATTTGTACCGGTTTAATGAATGACTACAGAGGGAATAATCATATAAATAGTCTTATAGATTTTATTAAAATTAATAATTTAAGTTCTAATATATTAATTCTTGGACTTGTAGATATAGAAGAAGTTCATTTCTTTATGAGAAACTGTATATCATTGATTAATCCTTCTTTATTTGAAGGCTGGAGTAGTACGGTTGAAGAAGCTAAAAGTATAGGGAAAAACCTTATTTTATCAAACATTGCGGTACATAAAGAACAAAATCCACCTGTCGCAAAATATTTTGCTACAGATAATCCATATGAATTAGCCATTTTAATGGAAGAAAATTGGAATAAGTATACTTATGGACCGGATTATGATTTAGAAAAACAGGCTAAAATAAATTTAAAAACAAGAATCGAGTCATTTGTTAAAACATATGAAGAATGCATAAAAGAATGTCTTCAATATTAAAATCTAAAATATGAGGTTTTATATGGTTATCAATTTTTCCATATCAAATGAGATTAAAATATTTATTAATAAAATTATATGGAACAAAATTAGCAAATATTTTCTTGATAAAAACCAATTAGTTCCTCAAATTTATTTTAAAAATGTAGATGATTTTAAGATAAATTATCAGGAAAAATATAAATATACAAAAATTTCTGATGAATCAACGCTGGTTTATAATCCTGTCAAAACATTAAACAAAGATTTAAACGCCAATTTTCAGCAAAAAGAATTTATTTACCCTGAAGATTTTATACTGGAAATACATGATGGAAAGGTTTTTGGAGAAACAGGTCTTGTAATTACTCCGGATAATTGTATTTTAGACAATATAAATTTAATCCATGGTCATATAGGTGGAATTGAAAAAAATGAAATATTTAACAAATTCAAGATGCCGAAGATAAAACATTTAGAAGGAAATGTTGCTGTTATTAGCTCTCTTTTTTCAAATTTTTATTATCATTGGATGCTTGATATTCTTCCCAAATTTAATATGTTAGAAAAAGAATGTTTAAACATTGATTATTATGTAATCAATTCTCAAAATTTGAAATTTCAGAAAGCTTCGCTTGAAAAATTAACTATTCCTGAAGAAAAAATAATAATATTAGAAAACAATTCTTATATTCAGGCAGCAAATCTTATTATTCCTTCAATGCCTGGATTCACAGGATATGACCCTCAATGGGCTGTTGAATTTGTCAGAAATTTGTTCGTGGATGAAACTAAAACAGAAAATTATCCTAAAAGAATATACACAAACAGGAAAAATGCTTTTTCAAGAAGGTTTGTCAATGAAAAAGAGGTTAAAGAAATTCTTAATAAGTACGATTTTGTGGAAGTTTTTCTTGATGAATTATCTATAGAAGAACAAGCAAGTCTATTTTATAATTCAGAGATTCTTTTTTCGCCGCATGGTGGAGCTTTAACAAATTTAATTTTTTCCAAAGCAGGAACTAAATTAGTAGAAATTTTTTCTCCTTCAATGCCCATCCCTTGCTATTGGACATTAGCTAATATGATGAAACTAGATTATTTTCATATAATGGCAGATTGCCCTCAAAAAACAATTAAAACTCCTACGGGGAAATATACCAATCAGGACATAATTGTTGATTTAGAAATCTTGGAAAATACTATCTTGTTGGCTATTCAAGATTAATTTTCCGCCCATCCTATAAGCATAGTTTCGTAAGTAGGAGATGCTTCACTAAGTTTTTTTATAATAAATTTGTAATTCAAATTCCATGATTCAATAAGAGGTTTAATTTCAAAGAAATCTTTGGGATGATGATAAATAGAAATTAGCAAGATGGGTTTATTTTTAATAATGGTCTCTTTAGCTCCCCAAATTGCTTCCAGTTCATTCCCTTCAATATCAAGCTTTATTAAACCAATATTTAAATTATTTTTATCTGCAAATTTATCTATAGATGTTGTATTTATTATAATTGGTGTTTGTTTTGTTTTTTCATCAAGAGCTATTACTGAATTGCAAAAATCAGTCGGGTAAACTGTAATTTCTTTTTCGTCTTCAGAAATTCCTAATTGCACAGGAATTATTTTATTCTCAAGTTTATTTAACTCAATAGTTTTATTTAACAAGTTAAAATTATGAGCGTCAGGTTCAAAAGAATATATTTTAGCAGAAGTATAATCGTTTAAAACAATTGCTGAATCTCCTGCAAAAGCTCCACCATCAATAAAGTCTTTTTCTTTTATATTACTAAGAATAGTGCCTGAAAGTAATTTTATTCCATGCCCGTAATTAAAAATAGAATCTTCATAATAAATCCCATCAGGTAATTTATATTTTTGTCTATCTATAATTAATTCCTGATTAAGTGACAATTTACCTTCATGACTAAAAAATTCATTTTCGTCATAAAGGTAAATGTTTTTATGTTTTTGCCAGGGCAACATAAAAAAATATCTTTCCGTTATTTGGTCAACAGTTTTTTTACTATCTTTATCAAGGGAATTTTTCAAAAGATTGATTTTTTCTTGAATAATTAAATGATTTTCTATGTAATAATTTTTCCAGACATCTGCCCACACATTATAACCAATTTCAAAATCAAATTTACCGAAAAGCTTTCTGAATTCTCTTTTGATAAACCTTTTATATTCTTTTTGAATGTTTTTATGAATTTGTTTAAGCATTATATATCCTTATTAATAAATTTTTTCCAATTTAAAAACTTCATTTCATTTGTTGCGCCAGTGAAATGCAAAAAATGAGAATTAGCAAACATTGATTCAATATTTAATTTTAATATTTCTTTTTTGTTGAAAAATGATGGTTTATCTACATCTAATTCTAATAAATATGGATAGTAAAGTGCTTTTAGGAATTGGATATGCATATTATATTTTTTATCTATCCAGTGTTGGAAATTATTATTCAAAATTTCATAAGAGAGAGGTCTCATCTCATAATTAAGCCCTTTTTCTTCATAATTATAATAAACGTGTTCTAGCAATTCTCTATGGATTTTAGGATTAAAGACCATAACCCCTGTTTGAACAACTTCTTCAAAATTACATTCAATTCCGAAGTTTTTATAATATTCAATAGAAGAATAATTGATCGTCGGATTAAAGTCCAAATTAGACCAATGTTTATACATTCTTGAAAGTGCAATTTTATAATCAGATTTTGTAGGAAAAGAAAATTCGTCAACAGCACCAATTTTATCTTCGGGAACATTTTCAATTACATCAGGTGAGTTAGGATTAATTATAATATCTGTATCAAGCCAAACAATTCTATCATATTTTTCAGACCAATCCTGACTTAATACAAGACATTTTTGCCAGGCCGCACACCTGGATTTACCCAAATCTGTTTCATCAAGTGATTTATCTATAATTATGAGGTCATAGCCATATTTATCTGCATAAATTTTCCAATTGACATAGCAATATTGCTTTACCATTCTTTCAAATCTTTTTCCCAGAGATATCGTTACAATTGCTTTTTTCATTTTTCACTTTTACTACTAAAATAACTAGAATAAAGATACCATATTCAAGAAAATTATGAAAATTTCCATGATATACTAACTTTAAAAAATTAAGGTTAAATAATGAAAATACTTTTTGATTCTGAAATATTTCAATTTCAAATATTTGGAGGAATTTCACTATATTTTACTAAACTTTTAGAAGAGTTTAAAAAAGATTCTGCTGTTGATTTCAAATTGCCTGTTTTTTACTCAGATAATTACTATATAAAGGAAAAGTCTTTTTCTAACCCTCTAAGACTTTATGAAAAAGAATTTCTTTTCAAACGTCAATTAATTAAATTATTAAATTATATAAATAAACAAAAAACGATCTTTTCAATAAAAGCTGGAAACTTTGATATTTTCCATCCTACTTACATTTTCCCGTATTTTCATAAATATTTAAAAAGTAAACCATACATTTTAACAGTTCATGATATGACTATTGAAACTATTCCTGAATATTTTGTTTTTGATAAAAAAATTTCGGATATAATTAAATATAAAAAAATGCTTATAGAAAATGCAACAAGGGTTATTGCTATTTCGGAAAATACCAAAAATGATATTTTAAAATATACAAATTATGATGCTTCAAAAATCGATGTTGTATATCATGGTTTACCCTTAGAAAGTACTGTAATTGCTGAAGAAATTGCAGATTTGCCGAAAAAATTTATTCTTTTCATTGGACAAAGAGGGAAATATAAAAATTTCAACAGCTTTTTAATAGCTATTTCTGAGATTTTGAAACAAGACAGCGATTTATATCTTGTTACAGCAGGCGGAGGCGGGTTTAATAAAACAGAAACTGATTTTGTGAAAAATTTGGGAATAGAACATAAAATAATTAAAAAACCAATACAAAATAATAACCAGCTTATTAATTATTATAAAAAAGCTTTATGTTTTGTTTTCCCATCAATTTATGAGGGATTTGGGTTTCCAATATTGGAATCTTTTCAATGTAATTGTCCATTAGTTTGTGCTGATAATAGTTCTTTCCCTGAAATTGCAGGTGATGCTGCTGTATATTTTGACGCATATTCAATAGAATCAATGACAGAAAATATTAAAAAAGTTTTATATGATGAAAACTTAAGAAAAAATATGATACAAAAAGGACAGGAAAGATTAAAATTATTCAGTTGGAAAAAAACAGCACAAGATACTAAAAAAACATATAAAAAGGTACTTTATGAATAAAAAAGAACTCGCCATTGTGCTTCCAGTTTCAGGAAATATGACGTATGCACTTTCAGTAACGCTTATGGGGATTAAAGACAATCTTACTAATAAAGATTATGATATATTCGTTTATTATCAGGATGTTTCAGATAAAGAAAAATTCATTTTAAATTCAATATTGCCGGTTAATTTTATTGAATTTAAAATGAATGCTTCAACAATTCAATCTGATGCAATAAAAAAATATTCCCAGCTTACCTTTGCAAGATTTGAATGTTTTGAACATTTAAAGGATTACAAAAAAGCTTTATGGATTGATATAGATACTTTAATTCAAGGAAATTTAAATTCTCTTGTTGAATTAGATATTGATTTTGCAGCTTGGCAAACGGATGTTTGGACAGGATTTAACTTTAGAAAACCGATTGACGGATATGATATGAATAAAAAGTATTATAACGTTGGTATAATGATGGTCTCTGACAAATTAAATAATTATACTGAACTAAAAAAATGGTGTTATGAAAAAACTGTAGAATTAGGTCCATTATTGATTTGTTCAGATCAAAGCATCTTAAATTTGCTATTTCAAGAATTTAATATAAATGTTTATAACCTTGATGAACGCTATAATTGCCATCCGGACAAAGAATTTGTGCAAGATGCTTATATAGTACATCCTTATGCACCGTATAAATTCTGGAATTACTACTATAATTTTAATAAATGGAATGAATATTATAAAAAATGGCTAAAAATGGACGGTACTCCATATAAGGGATGGAAAGCAAATTATTTTGACAAATTAAGAATTGAATTTCAGAAAAAATATTTGCCTGAAGCACCTGATCCTAAAAGGCATTTAAGAAAATTTTTGGTATATGCTTATAATTATAATTTTAAAAAAAATTAGGCGGTTTTTATGAATATTGGTATAACAGGAGCAAACGGTTTTTTAGGTTCATATTTTATTGATTATCTTTTAACTGAAAATATATACAATATTAAGGCCTTTGCCAGAAATCCCATAAAATCAGAAAAAAACATTAAATGGCAAATAGGAAATCTTTCTTCTCAGTATGATTGTGAATTATTTGTTCAAGACATTGATGTTATTGTTCATTTTGCTCACAATAATAACTCTCCGATGATTTCAAACAACGATATCATAAGCGATGCGGGTTTAAATCTATTACCGAATTTGACTTTGTTGGAAGCAATAAAAAAATCAGGGAAAAAAATTCATATTGTATACATTAGCAGCGGTGGCGCTATTTATGGAAATTCCTTAAATAAAATTCCTTTTAAAGAAATAGATATGTGCAGACCATTATCTTCTTATGCTATTCAAAAATTGACTATGGAAAATTATCTAAGATTATGGAGTGATTTAGGTTATATTACAGCAACTGTTTTAAGAGTATCTAATCCTTACGGGGTTTTATTGCCTTCTAACAGAAAGCAGGGACTTATAGGAGTTGTTTTAAATAAATTAATACATAATGAAACAATTCAGATATTTGGGAATCCAAACAATATCAGGGATTATATTCATCTTGAAGATATGTCTAAATCAATAAAAGCTTCTTTTAAACCATCTTCCGAATTTGAAATATATAATATAGGCTCAGGTATTGGACATTCTGTGAATGAAATTTTAAATTTGATTGAAATTTATTCAGGTCAAACTCATAAAAAAGAATATATTGAGAATAAAGATGTTAATAACCTTATAGGCTGGAATATTTTGGATATTTCTAAAGCAAAAAAAGAATTAAATTGGCAACCTGAAATTAATCTGGAAAATGGATTACAAAATCTTTGTAATAAAATTTTTGAAAAAGAGTAAAATAATAATGAAAGTTTCTATCATTACAGTTTGTTATAATGCCGAAAATACTATTGAAAACACAATAAAAAGTGTAATTGCACAAACTTATGAAAATATTGAATATATAGTAATTGACGGCGCTTCTACAGATAATACATTGAAAATAATAGATTTTTACAAAGAAAATATAAGATATTTTATAAGTGAACATGATACAGGCATTTATAATGCGATGAATAAGGCAATAAAAGCTTCTACAGGAAATGTTTTGTATTTTTTAAACGCAAATGATTATTTGTTTGACGAAAATGTAATCAAAGAGGTTGTAAAGCATTTTGAGAAGACAGGAGCAAAAATTATTTTTGGAGATATGTCATTCATAAAAGAAACTGGAGAGGAAAAAGAAAGAAGAAGCTTTGAACTAGCTGATAAATTATTTTTAACTTCAGAAAATCTTTGTCATCAAGGAATTTTTTACAAAAAAGACGTTTTTGAAATTTGTGGTTTATATAATGAAAAATATAAATTATTGGCAGATTATGACTTAAACTTAAAAGCCATAATTAAAAATAAACTTAAAACTAGACATATTCCAATAACAATAGCCAAATTTACGCTCGAAGGTCAAAGTAATTCAGAAAAACTTAGAGAATTGCAAGAAAGTGAAAAAAAAGAAATTTTAAATAAATACTTTAAACCTTATCACTTCAAGGTAAATAAAATTTTAAATAAGACATTTAGAAGTATAGCAAAAAGCCATATGCCAAGAAAATTTATTGGACAAATATTTAAATTTTCATTTTAATGGCGGGTATATTTATTACAATTATTTTATGGACTGTGTATAGGATGGATTTTTTTCTCTTGGATTCTTTCAAAAATTATTAAGAGAAATTTGATATTTTTGTTAATATTAATGAGTTAGAAAAACTCTAAAAATAATGAATTGAATCAAATGGGTAAAAAAGAACTTGCCATAGTATTAGGCACAACAGGAAATATGGCATTTGCAGTGGCGAATGTACTTTTAGGTCTAAAAAAATATTCGCCTAATCTAAATCCTGACATTATAATTTTTCATAATGATGTTACGGAAAAAGATAAAAATTTATTAAATAATTTTTTTTCGTGCAAATTTGTTGATTATAAATTTCCTATTAAAGATATTTCAAAATTTAATGAAGAATATTTTAATCAGTTTACAAAATTGGCATATTCAAGATATGAATGTTTTAATCTTCTGAATGAATTTAAAAAAGTTCTATGGCTTGATATAGATGTATTAATACAAAAGGATATTAGCGACATTTTTGATTTTTGCAACAGCGGAATTGCTTTTGCAAAAAAAAGCTATGAATTTAAAATAATAAACAATTTATTAACTCCTATTAACGGATATAATATGGAAGATGGGACTTATAATTCAGGAGTTATTGTTTTTAAAGATAATTTGCCTGAATATAACAAGTTAACAGAATGGTGCTATGATAAAACACTTGAATATGCTAAACATCTTTATTTGCCTGATCAAGCCATATTAAATTTAATGTTGCAAGAATTTAACTTAAAAGCTGATGAATTTGGGATTTATTATAATTTTTGTATTTTAGCAAATACTATAAAAGAAACTAACAAAGACAGCAAAAATGCAAAAATATTACATTCAGCATGTCCAGAAAAATTTTGGAATTTTTGGAATTTTAAAGAATGGAATAAAAATTACAAAAAATGGATAAAAATGGGAGGAACTCTATATGCAGGAAAAAAAGCAACTTTATTGACTATAGTGATAAAAATACTATTACCGGAAGCACCTGATCCATATAGAAAACCCCGACAATTTGTAATTTATATGTTTAACAAATTCTTAAGAAAATTAAGAAAAAATCAATAAAATAAATGTTTTTAAGTTAAAATAATAAAATATTTAAACAATCTTAAGGTTTAATTAATCAATATGAAAGCAGTTATTTTAGCAGGCGGTCTAGGGACAAGAATAAGCGAAGAATCTTATTTAAAGCCAAAACCTATGATAGAAATAGGCGGCAAGCCTATTTTATGGCATATAATGAAAATTTATTTAGCTCATGGAATTGATGATTTTATTATATGTACCGGTTATAAAGGTTATGTTATAAAAGAATATTTTGCTAATTATTTTCTTCATCAATCTGATGTAACTTTCGATATGTGCAACAACGGAATGAAAATTCACAATAATACTTGTGAACCTTGGAAAGTTACAATAATAGATACTGGAGAAAATACAAATACTGGCGGAAGAATCAAAAGAATAAAAGACTATGTAGGAAATGAAACATTCTGCCTTACTTATGGAGATGGAGTAAGCGATATTAATATAAGAGAGCTTATAAATTTTCATAAAACCCAAAAGTCTATTGCAACATTAACTTCTGTACAACCTCCTGGACGATATGGAGCTATAGAAACAGAAGAAAATAAAGTTATAAAATTTGAAGAAAAACCTAAAGGTGATGGAGCATGGATTAACGGTGGTTTCTTTGTGCTTGAGTCAAAAGTTTTTGATTTTATTGAAAATGACAAATCATCGTGGGAAGCAGAATCTCTTGTAAAAATTGCAGCAACAAATAAACTTTCAGCCCATAAGCATTATGGCTTCTGGCTTCCTATGGATACAGTCAGAGATAAAATTAAACTTGAGGAATTATGGGAATCAGGAAAAGCTCCATGGAAGATATGGGAATGAAAAAAAACTTCTGGAAAAACAAAAAAGTTTTAATTACGGGACATACTGGTTTTAAAGGATGTTGGCTCTCGTTGTGGCTTCAAAAAAATGGTGCTGAAGTGATAGGATATTCACTTCCTGCTCCAACAAATCCAAGTTTATTTTCAATTTCAGGTTTGGAAAATTTAATTTGTTCTGTAACTGGAGATGTAAGAGATTTAAATAAACTTAAAGACGTTATAAAAACCCATAAGCCTGATATTGTATTCCATATGGCAGCTCAGCCTCTTGTCAGACTTTCTTACAAGAATCCTATAGAAACTCTTGAAACAAACGTGATAGGCACAGCAAACCTTTTAGAAGCAGTTAGAGCTTCAGAAAGCGTTAAAGTTGTTGTAAATATTACAAGTGATAAATGTTATGAAAACAAAGAATGGGAATTTGGTTATAAAGAAACTGACCCAATGGGTGGTTATGATCCTTACAGTTGCAGTAAAGGATGTGCGGAACTTGTAACTTCAGCTTACAGAAGGTCTTTTTTTCAAGAAAGCAATATAGGTATTGCATCAGCTAGAGCAGGTAATGTTATTGGCGGTGGAGACTGGGCTGAGGACAGACTTATTCCTGATATTTTTAAATCTATATTATCTAACCAAAAGCTTTTAATACGAAATCCTAAATCTATACGTCCATGGCAGCACGTTTTAGAACCATTAAGGGGCTATTTAATGCTTGCGGAAAAACTCTGGGATAATCCGCAGGAATTTTCTCAAGGCTGGAACTTTGGTCCAAATGAACAAGATACTCTTCAAGTTATTGAAATAGTTAATAAAATTAGCTCTATGTGGGACGAAAGTTTCGAATATGAATTAAATAAAGAAAAGACTTACCATGAAGCTAATTATTTAAAGCTTGATTGCTCATTATCTAAAGTAAAACTAGGCTGGAAACCGTTATTTGCAATTGATGATTCTGTAAAAATCACCATAGAATGGTTTAAAGCATATAAAAATAGTGAAAATATATATGAATTTACTATTAATCAAATAAACAGCTACGAAAAGAGAATTGAGGAAAGTGATGAAAAAGAGTTGTTGCAGGTTTTGTAATACGGAATTAAAGAATACGTTTGTTGATTTAGGAATGTCGCCGGTTTCTAATGCTTACATTAAACCTGAAAACCTTCAGTCCAAAGAAAATTTTTATCCCTTGCACGCTTATGTTTGTGAAAAATGTTTTCTGGTTCAACTGGAAGAATTTGAATCTCCTGAACAAATTTTTAATGATGAATATGCTTATTTCAGTTCTTTTTCTGATAGTTGGTTAAAACACTGTAAAAATTATACAGATATAATTTCTAAAAAATTAAATCTTTCTCAAAATTCCAAAGTTGTAGAAATTGCAAGCAATGATGGCTATTTATTGCAGTATTTTGTAGAGAAAAATATACCTGTTTTAGGAGTTGAGCCTTCTTCAAGCGTTGCAAAAATAGCTGAAGAAAAAGGAATAAAGACTGTAACAAAATTTTTCGGTGTGAATACAGCAAATGAGCTTGCTAATATCCAAGAAAAAGCTGATTTGATTATAGGTAACAATGTTCTTGCCCATGTTCCTGATATAAACGACTTTGTGGGCGGAATAAAAATACTTTTGAAAGAATCTGGAACTGTTACTATAGAATTTCCGCATCTTTTAAATTTAATCAATAAAAATCAGTTTGACACGATTTATCATGAACATTTTTCTTACCTTTCTCTTTATACGGTTGAAAAAATATTTAATCATCATGGCATGGACATTTATGATGTGGAAGAATTGCCAACGCATGGCGGTTCTTTGAGAATATATGCTTGTCATTTAGAAAATATGCAAAAATCTAAAAATGTTATTAATTTGCTTTCAAGAGAAAAAGAATTTGGATTAACGGATTTAATCACATACACAAATTTTTCTGAAAAAGTTAAAGAAACCAAAAGAAAATTGTTAAAACATCTTATAGAACTTAAAAAAACTGGAAAAAGTATTGTTGGATATGGCGCAGCGGCAAAAGGCAATACACTTCTTAATTATTGCGGTATTGGAAATGATTTTATTGACTATGTCGTGGATAAAAGCCCCTATAAACAAGGACTATTCCTGCCAGGAACTCATATATCGATAGAATCTCCAGAAAAAATTACTCAAACAAAGCCTGATTATATTTTTATACTTCCCTGGAATATAAAAGACGAAATAATTAATCAGCTTTCATATGTAAAAGAATGGGGATGCAAATTTATTGTTCCCATCCCTGAAGTTTATGAAATAGGAACTGAAGAAATCATGGTTTCAGGGTTGCTTCAGGAAGCGCATAAAATAAAAAATTCTGTAAGTTAGGAAAAAATAAATGAAATTTACGGAAACAAAACTTAAAGGTGCTTATATAATTGAAATAGAGCCTATTAAAGATGAAAGAGGCTTTTTTGCCCGTAGTTTCTGTAAAGATGAATTTGAAAAACTTGGCTTGAATCCTGAAATATTACAATGTAATGTTTCTTACAACAAAAAAGCTGGAACACTAAGAGGCATGCATTTTCAGCGTGAACCATACGGTGAAACTAAAATCGTTTCGTGCACCAAAGGTGCTATTTATGATGTTATTATTGATTTGAGAGAAAATTCTGAAACCTTTTGCAAATGGGAAGCTGTTGAATTAACAGAATCGAACGGTAAAATGCTTTATATTCCTGAAGGATTTGCTCATGGCTTTCAAACTTTTGTTGATGATACAATAGTTTATTATCAGATGGGACATTATTACAATCCTGAACATGCAGTCGGTGTAAGGTGGGATGATCCAAAATTCGCAATAAAATGGCCTGCATTCGAGAATAGAATAATTTCAGAAAAAGATAAATCATATCTATTAAGTGAGAGAATTTAATGAATAAAAAGATAAAGGTATTAATTACTGGAATTGCTGGAGCTTCTTTGGGTACTGAAATATTGAAGTGCCTGCAACTTGCCAAAAACTATTGTATATTTGGATGTGATATCTCAAATTTAGCTTTTGGTCATTATCAAGAAGGTTTTAAAGAAACATTTGTGGCTGACCCTAATAATTACGTTGAATCAGTCATTGATATATGCAAAAAAAATGATATTAAATATATAATTCCCGGCGGAGAACAACCCATGACTATTCTGGGAAATTCATCCGAGTTAATTAAAGGCAATGGAATTACATTGGTAAGCAATTCTCAGGGAATAATAAACAAGTTTTCTGATAAAGAAGAAACTTTTAAGACGCTTGCTAACTTAGGATTTTCAATACCTCTGACTATAAGAGTGAAAACCATTAATGATCTAAATGAGATGGTTTTCCCCTGTATAGTAAAGCCTGCTAAGGATTCAGGGGGGAGCAGTTTTGTGTTTTTGGCAGGAAACAAAGAAGAAGCCTGGATTTATGCAGAATATTTGATAAAAAACAATAAGATTCCTTTATTGCAAGAATACATTGATGAAAAAGACGGCGAATTTACAGTTGGAGTCCTTTCTTTGCCAAATGAACATATCGTAGGATCAATTGCTCTAAGGCGAACTTTTAATTCAAAACTTTCAATTTTCTCGAAAACAGCTACCGGACTCATATCAAGCGGATACAGTCAAGGTTTAATTGATAAATTTCCAGATATCTGTAAAGCAGCTGAAAACATAGCTAAAAAAATTAAAAGCGTTGGACCTATTAATATACAAGGCAGAATAAAAAATGGAATATTTGTTCCTTTTGAAATTAATCCTCGTTTCTCAGCATCAACTTATCTCCGTGCAATGGCGGGCTTTAATGAGATAGATATTTATCTTAAATATTTAATAGACGGTTCAATAAATTATTCTTCTGAAATAAAATATGGTTATTACATGAGAAGTTTTTCCGAAATTTTTGTTAACAGGGGTGACATAATACAAAATGATTAAATGGATAACTGAAAATTTGGGTACAGCAGCTTATTTAGATGCGCAAGAAACAAAAAACATAAGTATTGTTGATGTTCGTGATCTTGTTGATAAATCAGGAAATGTTGATGAACCAATATGCAGCAAAATAAATGACGTGTTATCTCGCTTAAATAATGGTGAGAAAGTAGTTATATGCTGTGATTATGGAATGTCTCGCAGTAATTCAATCGCCGCAGGTGTTCTTTCAAAATATAATGAGATACCATTTAATCAGGCTATTCGCAATGTTATGCAAATTACACAAGAATCTGACATTAAAATTGAGGTTCTTTCATCAGTTCGAGAGGCTCTTAAGGACAAGACATCAAAGAATCTAAAAGATAACAAAAAAAGAATATTTGTTACAGGAAGTTCGGGTTTTCTGGGTACATCACTAGTTCCTGAATTATTAAAACAAAATATAATTTTTAAACCTTCCAGCAAAGAATTAAATCTTTTAGAGAATCTTGCTGAAATTGATTTGTATGTAAAAGAAAATAATATTACCCATATACTGCATCTTGCTTATCCAAGAATCGCCAACACACAAAAGTCTTTTGGTGAAGCATTAACTATCTTTAAAAACGTCCTTGATGTATGTAAGGAAAATAAAATCAAATTAATTTATCCTTCTAATTGTATTGTATATTCAGGCTATAAATCAGAATCACTATTAGCATCTGAAAATTTGCTCTTAGCCCCAAAAGGTTTATACGCAGAAACAAAATATTTATGCGAAATTTTATTGAAACAATACAAACAAATGTATGGATTAGAATTCACCATAGTTCGATCTAGTCCCGTGTATGGAAATTTAGTTGATAAACCTAAATTTATTTATAATTTTATAGACAAAGCCCTGAAAAATGAAACAATTAAAACTCATAAATATTTAAACGGTTTTCCTAAAGTAGATTTATTTTATATTGATGATTTCATTAAGATTATATCTGAGATAATTAATCAAGATTATACTGGAGAATTAAATATCGGTAGCGGGATAGGTGTCTCCACCAATGAAATTGCACAGATTATTATTGATTTGTTAAATTCAAAAAGTACAATTGAACATAATGAAATAGAAGAATACAGTTCTAATATTGTCATGGATACAAGTAAAGCAGGACAATTATTTAATTGGAAGCCTGAAATATCAGTTAATGATGGATTAAAACGTATAATAGCAAACAAAATAAAGAAATAAATTGCCAGGAGAAATAACAATGAATAGTAATCAAATTGAAAAAAACATGCAAGAAAATTATGAATGGGAACGCTCAAAGCATTTTGATACATACAATACAATTATAGGAGAGTATCAAGCTTTAGCTTGTATTGAAAATGCAAAAGGAAGAAATATTGCTGATTTAGCCTGTGGTGACGGAACATTAACCGCATTATTTTATAAACATTTTGATCGAGTGGTTGGAGTAGAAGCATCAGGAAAACATTTGGAAGAAGCAAGAAAAAGATTACCTAATTGTGAATTTCATGAATGTTTAATTGAAGATTTTAAAACTGATGAAAAATTTGATTCAGTTTTTATGTTAAATGTACTTGAACATGTTATAAATCCTATTGAATTACTACAAAGGGCAGCAGGTTTATTAAAGGACGATGGTGTTTTAATTGTTCATGTGCCAAATGCTAATGCAATAAATAGAAAATTAGCTGTAGCGATGGGAACTTTAGAATCTTGTGAAGAACTCTCTCCTTTTGATATTAATGTGGCTGGCCATCGTAGATCTTACACAATGGAAACTTTCACTAACGATATAAAAAAAGCCGGATTAAATATTAAAAAAACCGGTGGTGTTTTTTATAAAATGCTTTCTACTCCACAAATAGATTGGTTTTTGAGAAATGGTCTATGGGAGGAAGGAGGTTTCGGCTGGGGCAGAGTTGGAGCTGAAAAAAAAGACTGGAAAACAGAATTTTGCAGAGCTTGCTATGAAATTGGCAAAGAACGCCCTGAAGACTGTAATATTATTTATGCTGTAGTATCAAAATAGATAAAGGAATTATTATGAAAGAAAATATAATAAACGATAAAAATATTATTTTAGCAATGAATAATGATTGTGAGTTAAATGAAGCCAAAAAACAAATTTATCCAAAGCTTGCTGATTATCGCTATACATATAATTTTAATTGGATGGGTCGTCCTATAATTCAGCTTCCGGAAGATATAATGGCAATGCAGGAGCTTATATGGGAAATAAAACCTGATTTAATTATTGAAACAGGTATTGCACATGGAGGTTCTCTTATATTTTATTCTTCAATGCTTGAATTAATAGGCAATGGAGAAGTTTTAGGCATTGATATTGATATAAGACAACATAATAAGGTTGAAATAGAAAAACATCCGATGTTTAAAAGGATTACAATGTTCGAGGGTTCTTCTATTAGTGAAGAAATGGCTGCCCGAGTGCATGAATTTTCAAAAGGAAAAGAAAAAATATTATTAGTTCTCGATTCTAACCATACTCATGAACATGTTTTAAAAGAACTTGAACTGTATTCTTCACTTGTTTCTAGAGACAGTTACCTTGTTGTTTTTGATACAGGTATTGAAGACACAGCAGAGAATTCTTATCCAGACAGACCGTGGGGCAAAGGCAATAACCCCAAAACAGCAGTTTGGGAATTCTTAAAAACAAATGACAGATTTGTTATAGATAAAGAATTCGAAAGTAAACTTTTATTTACTGTTTCTCCTGATGGTTATCTAAAATGTGTAAAGGATTAGTAAAAATGAGAAAAATCCCTGTTTCCGGTCCTTCGATAACACAAAAAGAAATTGATTATGTAACTGATGCGGTTACAAATTCGTGGTATGAAAATGCCAATGTCTATTATGAAAAATTCGAAAAGGCTTTTGCTGAATATATAGGCGTAAAGCATGCTATTTGCTTACCTTCCTGTACTTCCGCAATCCATTTATCACTTATGGCAGCCGGAATTGCAGCAGGTGATGAAGTTATAGTTCCTGATGTTACATGGATAGCTTCTGCCGCCCCTGTAACTTATGTGGGAGCGACTCCGATTTTTGCAGATATAGACGAAAAAACATGGTGCCTTTCTTCAGAATCTTTTGAAAGTCTTATAACTTCAAAAACCAAAGCAGTAATTCCGGTAGATTTATACGGAAACATGCCGGAAATGGATAAAATAAGAGAAATCGCAAAGAAACATAATATTTTTGTTGTGGAAGATGCCGCAGAAGCTATTGGTTCTGAATATAAAAACAAAAAAGCGGGAAGCTGGGGAGATACAGGAACATTTAGTTTTCATGGCTCAAAAACAATGACAACAGGCGAAGGCGGAATGCTTGTTACAGATAATGAAAAAATTTATAGACGTTCTCTTTTTCTGCGTGATCACGGAAGAAAACCCGGCGATGTAATGTTTTTTAATGCAGAAATTGCTTATAAATATAAAATGAGCAGCATGCAAGCCGCATTAGGTCTTGCACAGCTTGAAAGAATTGAGGAACTTGTCTTTAAAAAACGTGAGATTTTTGATTGGTATAAAAAAGAACTTTCAGGAATTGACGGAATAACTTTAAACTACGAATCTCCTGAAACTAAAAATACTTATTGGATGGTCACAGTTATTTTTGATGAAAAGTTTAATATAGACAAAAAAGAATTAATGCAGATTATGGATGAAAAAATGATTTCTTGTCGCCCATTTTTTCACCCTTTAAGTTCAATCCCTGCTTATCAAGAGTTTGAAGAAGCCAACAAGGCAAAAGAAAGAAATAATATTAGCTATAAAGTTTCAGGCTCAGGCATAAATTTGCCATGCGGTTTGAATATGACTGAAGAAAAAGTTAAATATGTTTGTGAAAACCTTAAAATGATCATTAAAAGTAAGGCAATCAAAGCATGAATAATGAATATAAAGGTTTAATTATAACTATTCCTACAAGAAACAGATCGGAAATGGCAATAAATGCTATTAAATCTGTTCTTGCTCATTCAGAAAATGATATTAAACTTATTGTTTCAGATAATTCAACCAAAGAGCAAGAATTTGAGCTTCTTTCAAAGTTTTGCGCTAACTTAAATGATTCTCGCTTAAATTATATCAAACCTCCAGAGCTATTTGCTATGACTAAACATTGGGATTGGATAATAAATTATTTATTGGAAAATTATAATGAAAATCATTTTGTTTATCTCCCTGACAGAGTTGTCTTTAAAAAAGGGGCTATTAAAGAACTTATAACCGCTATAAATAGTTATCCCAATGAAATTATTAGTTATAATACCGATGTAGTATGGGATTGTGACAAATCAATTAAAGTTCACCCTGTAAATAAACAGTATAATCTTATATGTATTAATTCAGAAGATCTTATTTCTTTTGTTGCTGATGAAATTGAATCTCACAGAGCTTTGCCTAAAATGCTAAACAGCGTTGCGCCAAGGTCTATTCTAAATGAATTAAATGAAAAACATGGAAATATATTTACTTCTGCTTGTCCTGATTATAATTTTGCATTCAGGATTCTAGCAAACTATGATTCGATTATTTATTGCGAAAAATCTTTGATTGTTAATTATGGCTTTAACAGAAGTAACGGTATTAACTTTGGCAAGGGTATTTATAAGAATGATACTGCGGATTTTTTAAAAAATTTGAAAAAGAAAAATGGTAACTTGTTGTACTTATCACCAATACCAGAGTTAATGACAATTAATAACGGTATTATTCATGAATATTATTTTGCCAAAAACGAATCAAAAAATCCTAAATTTAAAGAAGTAAACAAAGATAAATATTTAAAAGCGATGGAAGAAGATATACAGAAATTTACCAGCTATAAAGCACGAAAAAATGCTGCAAAAATTTTAAAAAAAGAAGGAGCAAAACCTAAAGGTGAATTTTATTATTTTTATAAAAAATTCAGAAAGATATTTCATTTAAGGAAAATTTTTTTTTCGATTAAAGATAATTTTTTCTCGAAAAATAAATTCAAAAATTCCCTTGAAGCAATCGAGTATTTAAATAATCTATCGTGTTAAATTTTTTGGGGTAAGTGGGAGAATGCTTTTTAATTCATATGAATTTATAATTTTATATTTACCGATAGTTTTTATAGTTTATTTTGTCTTAAATAAATTTAAGTTGATTCAATTTGCTAAAATATGGCTTGTATTAGCATCTTTATTTTTTTACAGCTATTGGAACATAAATTATTTGCCTTTGATATTAGGCTCAATGTTGTTTAATTATGTAATCGGCACAACACTTAATGATCCTGAAAATATAAAATTAAAAATAAACAGAAAACTTGTTCTTATTTTTGGAATAACTTCTAATATTTTATTACTTGTTTATTATAAATATTTTAATTTTTTGATTTCCAATATTAATTTATTTGTAAAAAATGATTTGAACTTAATTCAAGTTATTTTGCCTTTAGGTATAAGTTTTTTCACTTTTACTCAAATAGCTTTTCTTGTTGATGCCTATAAAAACGAAGTTAAAGAAGCTGACTTTATAAATTATGCTTTATTTGTAACATTTTTCCCACACTTAATAGCAGGACCTATTATTCATCATAAAGAAATGATGCCTCAATTTGCTAATTTAAGAAGTAAAATAATTAATAACAAAAACATCTCTATAGGATTATTTCTTTTAGCTATAGGTTTGTTTAAAAAAGTAATTCTGGCTGATAATCTTGCGCCTCTGGTTCATCAAGGATTTGATATAAGCGCGCATTTATCTTTTTTTGAAGCCTGGTTTGTAAGTATAGCTTACACTTTCCAACTTTATTTTGACTTTTCCGGTTATACTGATATGGCACTTGGAATAGCTTTAATGTTTAACATAAAACTTCCTCAAAATTTTAACAGTCCATATAAAGCCAAAAATATTCAAGATTTTTGGAGAAGATGGCATATAACTTTGTCCAGATTCTTAAGAGATTATATCTATATTCCTCTTGGAGGAAATAAAAAAGGACATTTTCAAACTTATAATAATCTTTTTACCACTTTTTTAATAGGAGGTCTATGGCATGGAGCAGCCTGGACATTTGTTATATGGGGATCATTGCACGGAATAGCTATTGTTTTTCATAGAATATGGCAAAATTGGGGAATTAAAGTTAATAATGTTTTAGCTATTATTGGTACTTTCTTATTTGTTAATTTTGCATGGATTTTCTTTAGAGCAGCTCATTTTAGTGATGCAACTAAAATTATAAATGGAATGTTTGGACTTTCTGGATTTATAACTCCGAGAACGAATAAATTGTTTTTTAAATTTAATGATGATCTATGGGTAAATTGGCTTTTAATACTTGTATCTATTATTATTATTTTTGTTTTTAGAAATTCTAACGAACTAGCTCAAAAATTTAAGCCTTCAGTATCTTATTTATTAATAACTATTCTTCTTGGATATTTTGCCATAATAAATATGTCAAAAATTTCAGAGTTTTTGTATTTCCAGTTTTAGGTTGAGAAAATGAAAAATATAAAATTTAATTTAATAGCACTTATATCATTAATTATTTTATTAATAACCACAGCATTAATAAATTTAACAGTAGATCCTTTTTCTGTGTTTAATTCATCTCTATTCTATAAATTTAACAAAATAAAACCTGAGCTCAAAAGACAAGAAAGATTAACAAAAGTTTTTTATAGCATTTTAAATAAGAACAATTTTGATACTATAATTTTAGGCTCATCGAGGGTTGATTACGGCTTTGATTCCGAATATTATTTTAAAAAAACAGGGTACAGAACATATAATTCAGGGATTAAAGCAACAGGCGTTGGAGATGGTCTGGAAATTGTTAAAAAACTTGTCCATAAAAATTCTAATTTAAAACAAGTTCTATTAGGTGTCGACTTCTTTGCTTTTAAAAAACCGCCTGAATATTTAATTAATTCAAAAGACCAAATTATTTCTACTAAATTAAATGATTTTGCTTCTATTTTACTTTCTTTAGATGCAGTTGAATGTTCAATAAATACTGTATTGTATAATCTCAAAACTCCTAATATTAATATTTATGATAAAAATGGTCTTAAGATAATGCAAAAAGACCATAATGCTTATAATGAAGCTCTTTATGAAGTTGGCGCTTACATGAATGATGAACTCTTTTACAAAAATTATAAGCCATGGACAAAACAATTTGAAGATTTACAAGAATTCATATCGATTTGCAAGAAAAATAATATTAAACTTATTGTTTTCGTTAATCCTATAAATGTTGCTCAATTACAGGCTATTAAAACTACAAATAACTGGCAAAACTACAAAAACTGGAAGAAAAAATTAGCTCAACTTACTCCTTATTATGATTTTTCAGGATTTAATTCTGTTACTACAGAACCGTTAAGCAAAAACATGAAATATTATATTGATTCTAATCATTACTTGAAAATAACTAGCCATCTTATGACAGATGCTATAATTAATCCTGAAAAAAGATTTGAGCATAAAGATTTTGGAATTTATATCACTAATGATAACGTAGAGCAGTCTAATGCAAAATTAGACAAAGATTATAATGAATGGTCAAAAAATAACCAAATTCTTGTAAAAAAGATTAATGCTATAAAAAATTGGTAAATTAAAAAGGATAATAAAGATGATATACGATTGTTTTATATTTTTTAACGAGTTGGATTTGCTTGAAATCAGGTTAAATACCCTAAATGATGTTGTAGATAGATTTGTTCTTGTTGAAGCAACAAAAACTCATTCAAATAAACCAAAGCCACTTCATTTTAAAAAAAACAAAGCAAGATTTTCTAAATTTCTGCACAAAATTGAACATATTATTGTTGATGATTATCCTCCTTATGAAGATTCATGGACTTTTGAAAATCATCAAAGAAATTGTATTGAGAGAGGACTTAAAAATTGCCAGCCTGATGATATTATAATTATTTCTGATTGTGATGAAATCCCAAACCCTAAAACAATAATAGAAAATAAAGATGTTGCTGGAATAAAAGTTTTAGAGCAAAATTTATATTACTATTATTTTAATTATATTTGTGAAAACCAAACCAAATGGCTTTTGGGAACAAGAATGCTTACCTATAAAGATTTTTTACATGGGCTTGATGATGTTGTTTTTTCTGATGAAGCATATTTAAAAAAGAATATTAACTATGGAACAACTGCAACCAAGATAAGATTTGCACAGGGGCTAATATTAGAAAATGGAGGCTGGCATTTTAGTTATTTAGGCGGAGCAAAAAAAATTAGTGAAAAAATCAAAGCCTTTTCTCATCAAGAATTTAACAATAGAAAAAACTCAAATATAAAAAATATAGAAAAAGCCATTGTAAACGGTAATGATATCTTTGGAAGAGATTATAAATTTAAAGTTATTGAGTTAGACAATACTTTCCCTGAATATATTCTTAATAATCAGGGAAAATATTCTCATTTAATTTTTTCTCCCGAAAATATTATTAAAAAACAAAATAATCCTTATTTGTTTTTTCTCAAATAACCATTTGGATTAAGGGTAAGATAAAATTTCTCTTTCTTTTTATCTATTTCAAATTCATTATTTTCATTTAAAAAAGCATCTATAGCTTCCCAAGGACCAGGTCCAAATTCAGGACAGGTGGGATGCCCGTTTACATTGGAATCTTCAACAATTACATAACTGTCTTTAGATACAAATTTATTATAGAGTCTTAATTCTCCAAGCACATTTTCTTTTGAATGGTCAGAGTCTAATATTACTAATATTTTTTGTTTATTTTCTACGTATGTTTTAACTTGGTCAATAATTTCTTGCGAGGTAGAAAATCCGTGCAAATAATTTATTCTTTTGTGCTCTGGCATATTTTCTCCTCGATTGACATCAATAGTTATAATTTCGCCATGATTTAGCAAATCCATAATAGATGCCATGTATAAAGCGCTTCCTCCATTAGCCGTTCCTGTTTCAATAATCAAGTCAGGCTTGATTTCATATATCATTTCTTGATATATCCATAAATCTAAAGGGCATTTTAGCGCATTTACCCCAAACCAACGAGTATCAAACCAAGTTTGTTTGGAATTGTTATAATATAAATTATGAAAAGCATTTACAATTTTTTCTTCTCTTTTTGCTTTATATTTTAATATTAAAGATTTAATTAAATTTGACACTTATTTATTCCTTTTCCAACTAATAATATTAAAAAGTTTAATTTAAATTATAAACAAATTCAAGTTTTTTTAAAAATTTGCTTTCTAATAAATCTTTCAGGGGCTGAAAAAATCTTTTTAATTTTTTCAAATAAAGTTGGTTTCATTCTTTTGCGAGTTTTTATTTCAAATTTGTTTAATCCTATTAAATAATCTTCAAAACCTTTAAGTCTAACCATAACTTTTTCAAGGTTCGGGTCTAAATCAGAATGAGAAGATTTATATTTTAGTAAATCTTCTTTGATTTTCTTTAAATAAGCAATAGCAGTTACAGTTCCAGTCCATGTAAAATTATGTTTTTTACAAAGATATAACTCGTTTTTTAGCCCATGATCCCTGTTTGCTTTATCAAATGATAATGATCCCTGATGGTAAATAAAACATCCTTCTGTAACAGCTAATTTATAGTCTGCTTTTTGTATTCGCAGACAATAATCATCATCTTCGTAAAAACCAATTCCGAATTTTTCATCTAAAAAACCGATCTTTTCGAATACATCACGTCTTAAAGCAACGCAGGAAAAACAAATACGTTTAGTGAAAAAGACTTCGCCTTTATGTCTATTAAGATATTCTCTTGTATAGTCTACATAATTATTTTTATCTAAACCCTCAATATCAATACGCTGTTCAGTTCCAACATTGTTAGAAATAGGACCTACTAGTCCTATTTCGGGATTAGTTATTAAAGGAGCTAGTAGGCTACTAAGCCAATCTGGAGTAACAAGAATGTCATTGTTAAGTAAAACTAAAAATTCACCTTCAGCTAGCTTCAAACCATCGTTCATCCCCGCGGGAAATCCTTTGTTTTTTGAGTTAAGTTGAATTTTTACATTGTGATATTTTTCTTTTAGCCCTTGCAAATATTTTGGAGTAGCGTCCTTAGAGGCATTATCAACGATTATTAAATCAAAATCATTAATGTTTGTATGTTCATAAATGCTTTCAACACAAGGAATTGTCCCTTCTTGAAGTTCATTATATGTTAATATGATTATGCTTGTTTTCATAGAATACTTCATGTTACTTTGTTTACGTTATTATAATAACGTAATTATAATAGAAAAATAGAAATTATAAATTTTAGGAAATTATGAAATATAACATAAGTCTTAATTTAGATGATGCGAATAGCCCTCATACAGAACTGGTAAAATCCATCGAACAAAATTCAAAAGTTCTTGACATTGGATGTGCGCAGGGATACCTTGGAGAATATTTGTATCTGGAAAAAAATTGTGACGTTGTTGGAATAGATTATTTACCCGAACATCTAGAAGAAGCCCGACAAAAAAACACATACAAAGAGCTTTTTCAACTGGATTTAAATCATTTATCAAACGAACTGGATAAATATACAGGATATTTTGATTATATTTTATTAGGAGATGTCTTAGAACATTTATACGAACCTCAAAAATTACTTAATCAAATTAAAAAACTACTAAATAACTCTGGTTATATTGTTATATCAATCCCAAATGTATCTCACGGAAGCATTTTAATAAACTTAATGAAAAATAAATTTGAATACACTTCAACAGGTCTTTTAGATAACACACACATTAGATTTTTCACTTTAGAATCATTTGTAGAGATTTTAAATAAAGAAAATTTTGAAATAATTTCGTTAAACGCTTGTGTTAAATCTCCATTAGAAACAGAACAGCAAACAAGTATTGACGGAATTCCTAAAAATGTAATAAAATTTTTAGCTCAAAATCCTTATGTGTTTTGTTATCAATATATTTTCAAAATTAAAAATTCTAGTGATGAAATAACTTGTCAAAATAATAATAAAATTACAGTTAAAACTTTTTCTAAAGATATAAAAAGGACTTCGCAAAAATTAAAATATTCTCTCGGAATAAATCCTATTATGCATTTCTTAAAATATCCAAAAGCTTCGATTAAGAACATTCTTAAAAAATAATTATTTATTTATATCTTCTGTGTCTTCTTAATGGAAATAACTGTTTTATATGTAAATACAAACGTTTTAATTTGTTTGGATAAGGATTTTTGACGACATCTCTATAAATATTAATGATATTTTGCATTTGAGTATCAAAATCATACATTTCATTGAAACGTACTTTTGCATTTTGAGAAATTTTTTCATAAAAAATTACATTTTGTTCAAGTTCTTTCAACTTCTCAGCATATTGTTGGTAAGTATCAACAACAAAACCTGCATTTCCAATACATTCTATATGTCCATTAAACCCTTTTGAAATATGCGAAATAACAGGCTTACCGTAATAAAGAGCCTCCGCAATAGCTGTAGAATTGAGTTCTCCATCAAACCTTCCATGTGCATATAAATCAATAGTCTTCAAAAAAGATTGAATTATATTTTTATCGCCTGTATGACCTAAAAAGTGTACATTTTTAAGTCCCAATTCTTTTGCCTGTTCTCTGTATTTTTTGCTACCGCCAAGTAAAATAAATGCATTATTCTCATTTTCAACTTCTTTGTAGGCTTTTAACACAATATCAGAAAAAATCATGTCGTCATTTCTCTGATGAAGACCGTAAATAAATTTATTTGTAAGTCCTAATTCTGCTCTTAAATCTTTATATTCAAAATCAGGAATATGTACGGGATGAGAAACCATTACAACACGGTCTTTATCGCCACCTTTTTCAACCCACATGTTTTTCGAAAATTCGCTTATATGCATTGATCTTGCAATATTATATTGATTATCAACACCAACTATATAATGTAAAGAATCTATTATAGGACTTTTTATATCACTAAAGGGCTCTTCATATACCCCACAACGACCTGTTTGAACAATATCATAATTATCATTAAATAACTCGAAAAAATTACTGTCATCAATCCAAAATTTATCTCTATGCCATCTGTATTTTGAAGTTTTGAATTCTATTATATTAACGCTGTTATCAATTAAATATTGCTTTCGTGATTCATTTGGAGGGTTATCATCCTGATGTGCATAAAAATAATCAACTTCAAATTCATTCTTAGGCAGTCCTGCCGCAACAGTTTGCAAAAACTTTTCTGTTCCTCCAACACCCAAACCATCATACTTTACAAAAGCAATTTTTATCTTTCGATCCATAATCTATAACCTGCATACTAAATTTTTTTATTTATAATATCATAAATATAAACATAATGTATTTGACTCTCTTGTATTTAGAACAACTTTTGGAGAAAAATTTTTAAATGAATGATAAAAAAGAAAAAGCTTTAGTGCTTGGCGCAACAGGAAATATAACATTTGCTGTTGCGAATGTATTGATTGGAATCAAAAAACATAGTCCTGAATTACAAGCTGATTTCTATATTTATCATAAAGATATTACTGAAATTGATCAGCATTTATTAAATTCTATAATTCCAATTAATTTTATTGAATATAATTTCCCTGCAAACAATACAGAAGATCTTGAAAAATTTGCTTTTAAAAGGTATAGCCAGCTAGCATTTTCAAGATTCGAATGTTTTAATTTGCTCAATGAATACAAAAAGGTTGTATGGCTTGATGTTGATACACTAATTCAAAAAGATATAAGCAGTTTATTTGATTTATGTGACAATGGTATAGGTTTATTTCAGGAAGCATCTTCTCTTCAAGAATGTTTTGCAGAGCCGCTAAACGGTTATGATATGAAGGCAGCCCATTATAATTCTGGTGTAATTGTGCTTTCAGATAATTTAGCAAATTATAAACAAATGACTGAATGGCTTTATAATAAAACCCTTGAATTTGGTAAATATCTTTGTTATGCAGATCAAGGAATAGTAAATCTTTTGGTTCAGCAGTTTAAGCTTGATGTAACTAATATCGGTGAAGAATATAATTATCATCCATTAAAATGCAATACTAAAAAAGCTAAAATAGTTCATTCCTATGCTCCTGAAAAGTTCTGGTGCTATTTTAATCATAAATATCATTTTAATGAATGGGATAAAAATTATAAAAAATGGGTAAAAATGGGTGGTTCAAAATATGTTGGATATGTACCCAAGCCGACAGAGAGGATTATGAGAACATACTTTCCTGGATTACCAAATCCGATAAGACAAACGGGAAAATTTTGTAAATTTATGTTAAGTAAAGTGTTTAATTAAAAAATATAAAAAGAGAATGGAAAATGCTTAATACCCCCGTATTATTTTTAATATTTAATCGTCCTGATACAACAGAAAAAGTTTTTGAAGAGATAAGAAAGCAAAAACCCAAATATCTGTACGTTGCAGCTGATGGACCGAGGGCTGACAAAGACGGTGAAGATGAAAAATGTAAGCAAACCAGAGAAATAATTAACAAAATCGACTGGAATTGCGAACTTAAAACACTTTTAAGAGAAGAAAATCTTGGATGCAAAATGGCAGTTAGTTCTGCAATTAGCTGGTTTTTTGAAAATGTTGAAGAAGGCATTATTCTTGAGGATGATTGTCTTCCTTCAAGAAGTTTTTTCAATTATTGCGAAATTTTGCTTGAAAAGTACAGGCATGATACAAGAATTATGCACATAAGCGCAGAAAACCCACTTGATGAATCTTTTGGAGATGGCAGTTATTATTTCTCTCAGATTCCTCATATTTGGGGTTGGGCTAGTTGGAGAAGAGCATGGCAAAAATATGATGTAGACTTTGGTGATTTTGATTATTTTATAAAAAATAATCTGATACAAAATGTTTTTCCCGAAAAATATTCTCAAAAATATTGGAATAAAATATTCTCTAGAGTTAAAGAAGGCAAAATTAACACTTGGGATTATCAATGGACTTACGCATTATTTGTAAATAACGGTTTAAGTATTAATCCCAATAAAAATATGGTATCTAATATTGGTTTTGGGGTTGAGGGAGCAACTCACACAGCAGTATCAGAGAAATGTGCTAACAGGAAAACTTTTGAACTTGCTGAAATTGTTCACCCAAAATTAGTTTTGCCAAACAAAATAACAGTTAATATGATTTTGAAAGAGCGTTATGATTTGTATAAAAAATCACCATTAAATATAATCAACCGTGAAATTTCAAGAAGTATTAAAAAGTTGGCAAAAAATGCTTAAGAACCCTATTGAATATACAGAAACAAGTTTTTATCAAAAGAACTTTGCACAACGAAAAGTTGCTCAAAAGATTTATGAAAATTTTGTGCTGCTTCATCTTAGAAAATACCCTGAAAACCTTAATATAAATAAAGAACTAAATAATATACTTCATATAAATACTGCTGTAGGTACGGGAGGAGCTGCGAAAGTTGCTTATAATTATCTAAACAAAAATTTTAATAAAATGGGATATAATTCAAAGCTTTTGGCTGGAATGATTTATTGCAAACCGGAATCTGATATAGCTATTATTGAGCGTAAAAACTTGAATTTGCATAAACTTTTGCATAAATATCAAAGGAATTCAGGATTATTGGATTTTTATAACCTTGCAAGTTTTGACATACCGGAGTTCGAAGTATTTAAAAATGCAGATATTATTCATTTACATAATCTGCATGGGGCATATTTTTCGCCATTTATGCTGCCGCAATTAACTTCTTTAAAATCTACAGTCTGGACTTTACACGATGAACAAGCTTATACTGGACATTGCGCCTATTCTTTTGATTGTGAAAGATGGCTAACTGGATGCGGTAACTGCCCTGACCTGAATTTTTATCCTAAAATTAAAAAAGATACTACAGAATTTTTAATAAAAATAAAAAAGAAAATATATGACATGTCTGATTTTACAGTAGTCTGCCCTTCAAATTGGCTTGCTGATAGAGCAAAACAAAGCATTTTAAAAAATAAAGATATTAGGGTAATTTATAATGGTATAAACGAAAAAGTCTTTGTGAATACAGACAAAATAGAAGCAAGAAAAACATTGAATTTGCCTTTAGATAAAAAAATTCTTATGTTTAGCGCAAGCGGAAGTATCAAAAACCCTCAAAAAGGCGGTAAATATTTATTTGAAGTTTATAATGCTTTTAAAAATAATGATGAAATTTTATTTCTAAATATAGGTGGAGGCAATTTTTCTAAATTAAGAAAAAACTGGATTGATATTCCATATATAAATGACGAAAAGACTATGGCACTTTATTATTCAGCATCTGACTTATTTATTTATCCATCTATGGCTGAAACTTTCGGATTAGTTGTCGCAGAATCTATGGCTTGCGGAACTCCTGTTATTGCTTTTAATAACACAGCTATCCCTGAAATAGTTGACCATATTCAAAATGGCTATCTCTCAGAAAATAAAAATGTTCAAGCTTTTATAAACGGCATTAATTTATTTTTAAATAATGATGAAATTAGAAATTTAGCTATAGCAAATTCAAGACCCAAAATAGAAAAATATTTTACACTTGATAAAATGCTTCAAAATTATTTAGGCTTATATAAAGAAGTTCGAAAAGCAAGAATGTAAAGTTTATTGAGTTTTCCTTGAATAAAATCTTTTAAAAACTATAATCAGTAAGAGATTAAATTAAATCAAATCAAATCAAATCAAACAAGAGGCAAAAATGAAATTAAGTGAAGTAGATTATCAAAAATCCTACGAATATGTTTATTTGTATAAAAGAATGTGGAAATACGTTCAACCATATTTATTCAGAGGAATTCTTGGAATATTAATGGCAATTCCTGTCGGGCTTTTGGATAGTGTCCCTTCTTTAGCAATTAAGTTTTATTTTGATTATGTAATAAACGGAAAAGATCTAGCTCTTGCTTCAAAAATAGTTTTAATTATTCCGTTTGCAATTGTAGGATTTGCTGCTTTACAAGGAATTTTAATGTACTTAAATAATTATTTAAATAGCTGGACAGGTCAAAAAATAACTATAGAACTCAAAAAAGATTTATTTGAAAAACTTCTAAAATTCGAGCCTGCTTTTTATGATAAAAATTCATCCGGCATAGTAATGATGAGATTTTTAAACGATCCCGATGGGGCTTGCGGTGGCATTATAACAAATCTTAAAGACTTGCTTTCTACTGTTTGTTCATCAATTGCACTTGTCGGAGTATTAATTTACACTTCATGGCAACTTTCAATATTTGCTATATTTGTACTTGTAAGTTCATTTATACCTGTATCTTTTATTAAAAAATTAATCAGAAAAGTTTCTCACGAAAGTATGAAAATAGGTAGTAATGTAAACACCAACTTTTATGAAACATTCAATGGAAACAGAATAATAAATTCTTTTAATCTACAGAAATATCAGTTTGAAAAATTCTTTGACCAGTTGGTACAATCTTTTAATTTAAGTATGGGCTATACAAAAAGAGCCGGTTGGCTTTCTCCCGCTATGTATTTAGTTGCTTCTGTCGGGATAGCAGGCGTAATGTGGTACGGAAATTATCTTGTTATCAATAAAACTATAACTACAGGAAGCTTATTTGCTTTTATTACAGCGTTAATTCTTCTTTATAAGCCGGTAAGAACTCTTGGAAATACTATGGCTGGGATGCAAACCAGTTTTGTTTGTATGAACAGAGTTGTAGACTTATTTGATGTTGAACCTTCAATTAAAAATCATCCAGAATCAATTAAAATCGATACAATAAAAAACTCTATCAAGTTTGAAAATGTATGGTTTGAATATGAAGAAAACACACCTATTTTAAAGGGAATAAATTTTGAGGTAAAAATAGGTGATTCGCTTGCTTTGGTAGGAAATTCAGGTGGGGGAAAAACCACCATAGCAAATCTAATACCACGATTTTATGATGTAAAATCAGGTTCAATAAAAATTGATGGAATTGATTTAAGAGATATTGAACTTAAAAGTTTAAGACAAAATATATCAGTAGTATTCCAAGACAATTTCCTTTTCTCTGGAACTATAAAAAACAATATACTTCTTGGAAAATTTAATGCAACAGATGAAGAAATTCTTAAAGCTTTAAAAGACTCATATCTTGATGAGTTTATTGTTTCTTTGCCTGAAGGAATAAATACAGAAATCGGAGAAAGAGGTGTAAGGTTATCGGGCGGGCAAAAACAACGTCTAGCTATAGCGAGAGCTATGGTTAAAAATGCACCTGTTGTAATTCTTGATGAAGCTACATCCGCACTTGATAATAAATCTGAAGCTATAGTTCAAAAAGCATTAGACAAACTTATGGAAAATAGAACTGTAATTGTTATAGCTCATAGACTGTCTACTATTCAAAATGCAACAAGAATTGCTGTAGTTAATCACGGAGAGATCGTTGAAATAGGTCCGCATAATGAACTTATGAAAAATTCTGATGGGGCATATAGCACTCTTTATAATGCACAATTTAAATTTAAAGAAGATCTGCAAGAAAATCTTGAAGAATTACAGGAAGTGTAAATGACAATAAGTGTAGTAATAAATACGCTGAATGCCGAAAAATATCTAGAAGGATGTTTGGAATCTGTTAAAAATTTCGATGAAATTATCATATGCGATATGTATAGTACTGATAAAACAACCGAAATAGCTCAAAAATTTGATTGTAAAATTGTTTATCATGAAAAAATCGGATATGTTGAACCTGCACGCAATTTTGCAATTTCTCAGGCAGCAAGAGACTGGATTTTTGTTGTTGATGCGGATGAAATTATTCCTGAAAAACTTGTTGAATTTCTTAAAAACTTTGCACAGGAGCAAGAAAAAAATAATTTTCAGTATACAACAGTTGCAATCCCGAGAAAAAACTGGTTTTTTGGCAAATTTGTAAATGGTGATTGGGCTATAGACAGACCTATACGTTTTTTTAAAAAAGGTTCTGTAAATTGGAAAGATGAAATACATCTTTTCCCAAAAGTAGACGGGCAAATTTTTGAAATCCCAATGGAAAATGAAGAATTAACTATGATTCATTATCAATGTGCTTCAATAAGCGATTTAGTCAATAAAGCTAACATTTACACAAATTTTGAAGTAAAAAAATGGATTGACTCATATTATAATTTTTCAATTTTAAGCTTAATATTTGAACCTTTTGGAGTCTTTTTAAGAATGTACTTCAGGCAGGGTGGTTATAAAGATGGAATACATGGTTTTATTCTTGCTTTAATAAGAGGTTATTTGTATAGATTTCTTATTATTGTTAAAATTTGGGAATATAACAGCAGAAACAATGCAGGAAAATAATTCTAATGAGCAAAATTCCTGAAAAAATTGATATAATTATTCCATCCAGAATAGGCGACTGTATTTTAAGTTTTCCAGCTTTGCTTTGCTTAAAGCAATTAGTGGGGAAATTCCCTGAAAAAAATTTAAAAATAACTATATTTTCTACCAATAAACTAACAGAAGTTCTTGAAAAGCTTGATTTTTTTGAAATTAAACAATTTTCAAATATTCAAAAATTAAGAACAATTTTTAACCCCTCGAATAAAGCATTTTTTTTGCATACCTCAATGGATAATCACGGATTTTTTGCAAAAAATACATATGGAATCAATATTACAGGCAAAAAAATCCATTATCAAATTGATATGCCTTATTTATATGTCGATCAAACACAGAAATATCTTCCTGAAAAACTTTTTAATTATTTAAAAGAAAAATTTAATTTTTCAACAATAACTATAAGTTTCTTTGGAATGCTTCTGGAAATTGGATTTCCAGTTGCAGAAATAATAGAAGCTTTTGAATTTAATGAAAATTCTTTGAATTTTGAAACAGAAATTATAGACTGGAAACCTGAAGTTCAAAATTATTTGGTTTTTTGTATGGAAGCAGCTTATGGAAGCAAAGGTGATGCTGACAGGCGTTTTGAACCGAAATCGTATTTTAATGTTGCTAAAAATGTTTATGAAAAATTCGGATTAAAATCTACTTTTATCGGGATTGATGACAAAATTAAACTTCCTGAAACTAATTATATTCATGACTTTAGGAGAAAATTAACGCTTACACAAACAGCGCAATTGATGAAATATTCTAAAGGCTATATTGGAAACGATACAGGTCCTATGCACATTGCGAATTTAATGAAAAAGCTGACTTTGGGGATTTATTCCAGAGAACCAGCTATGAAAACATATCATCCTATATTTAATAATTTAAATACACAAATACTAGGATTTCCAGAAATGGATTTTGTGGATGCTTTCTGCTCTAGACTTGTTTAAAAAGTCTAGACCTTTTTAAAAATATTTACATCTAAAACTGTATACATTTCTGCACAACCACGATTTACCAACATTCCTCTATAAACATTTAAAGAAATAATTCCTCTAAAAAACCATAAATTCTTGTTCTGAGATGCATATAGCTGTATTATTTCACGTTTTTTTCTTACAACCTTAGTTATATCAAAAAAATAATTTGGTAAAGTCATTGCAGACCAAATTTCGTACATAGCTATTTTAAGAGATTTTTTGTATTTTTTTTCTTTTAAAAGTTGCTGCAATAACTTTGTAACAGCTTTATGATCTTTATGATTTTCAAAATAATTTGGAATAAAAATATAATCGTAATCAGAAATATTTATTTGCTTGAATTTTTCATAATTAAAAATAAGCTTTCCGTCCTGAATATCAAGAAATTCGTAGGAAGTAATTCCCAATTCTTCCATAACTGAAATAAATTCTTTTTTTCTTATATTAACAAGTTCTTCGTTATTATTTTCGACGGTTCCAAATTTACCATCTGTAAGACAAATAACATGAACGTTTTGAGGATAACGGATAAGTAAGCCACCGCATCCGAAAGTTTCATCATCGAAATGCGGAGCTAAAACAAGACATTTTTCGTCAGGATGAATTATAAGTTCTTCAGGATCAATTTTTTCAAAATGAAAAAAATTGATAAGTTTTAAATACTTTCGCCCTATTACAAAATCTTTATATATTTTTTTAAAATTAATCATAGTTTTTAAATAAAATCCCCAGACATTTATTTAAGAATAAAGCAAAAATGTTTTTAAATAAAGAACTTAACTCAAATAATCTTTAGTTGCTTCCAATATTTGATTTAGATCTTCATCAGTTAACTTCAAATAAGGTCTTGTAGGTATTTTGACTTTTTTATTTCTTCCAGCATCACCGCCAAATTGATGAATAGATGCATAAACTTTATTGGTACCAACTATAGCAGAATTTTCATCATATTTACTTGTAATCGAAGCTGCAAGATCGCCTTGCGTTTGTAAAATCCTGCCAGGCCAATATCCTTTTTTACTCCGTTTCTTTATTGTAACAGGCGAAAGTTTTTCCCATTTTTCGGATCTGCCTTCCTGTTCAAAGTTTTCCTCGATAGAATCCATCATAATTCCGGCAATATTTTTCATAAGCGGTCGAAGATTTTCAGTTTTGGAAATCAAATTTTTTAAAACCTGCTGAATTTCTTTGTCATCAACCTTTATTTCTATCGGATCCTGCATGGAATAACTCCTTTATCGAATAATTTGCTATTAAAAGCTCTTTAAAAATTTTATTTTTACGTTCTCCTCCTTGCCTGTTATTGAGACCGTTTAGCCTTTCAATCTCAATCATTTCATATCCTTTATAAAGCTCCCTGATTTTAGGAGAATCATCGTAGGAAAGCAAAAACCTGCCTTTTATGTTTTTAAGCAAATCTCTCAATCTTTCGTGGTCAAAATCTTTTGTGGAAGTAACATCATAGCCAGCACCATAAGTATATGGCGGATCACAATAGAAAAATGCATCTTTATGGTCATATTGAGTTATGAGTTTTTCAAAATCCCTATTTTCAATAAGGACTTTATCAAGTCTTTTGTGAATTGCATCAATTTTTAACAACATGTTTGCCTGACTTTTATTTGCCCCGCCACCTACTTTTTTAACGGTTCCGTAATTTTCTCCCATTCCAGCAAAAGAACGTGTTATCAAAAATAAAAACTGCGCTGCCCTTTGAATATCAGTTATTCCAACCATATTTAAAAACTGCATGAATATTTCCCTGCTGCCTAAAAGATATTTCAATTCCTCTTTTAAAGCTTCGGGGTGGTATTTTACAATTCTGAACAAGTTTACAAGCCTGCCGTCAAGATCATTGTAGATTTCCAGTTCAGCCCATTTGTCATTATAGAAAAACACCCAACCTGCGCCGCCAAAAGGCTCAACATAAGAAAGAATATCTTTGGGGATAAGCGGTGCAATAGTTTTTCTGAGGAGTCGTTTGCCTCCAACCCAATTAATCAAGGATTTTTTGTCAATTGTCATTTTGCTGCCTCCAATTCTTTAGATTGCCGGGGTTGTAGCTCCAACCTACGTCCGGTGATACTTTATGACCTGTTAATGAATCCGTATAAACCGCAACAGGTTTTTCTTCGCCTGTTTTCTTTGAAATAACACGCATTTCTTCTGATATTTGCCCTTCTGAAGAATCAACATCAAAATTTCTGTCTTTTAAGTTGTCATCAGATAAAGCCCTGACCCTGCATCTGCATCCCCAGCCGTTCGGAGGGTAAAACGAATCCCAAAATGGGTCATCGTATCTAAAAACTTTGCCGTTTAATTGTGCGTGAGAAGGTCTTGTTCGTCTGTCCATAACCGCTACATATTGCCAGCATGAGCGATTATCCGTGTTATTAATCTGTTCTTTATACCTGCCCGCCATATAGGAAGTTTGAATATTTGTCCTGTAAATGGTTTTCAGTCGCCACGGAGTTCCAAGCTGAACTGTTACAGGCTCATCGCTTTCAGGAATAAGGTTTTTATCTTTAATTAGTTTACGTTTTATAAGTTCATCCCTGACTTCTTCAGAAGTTCCGGAAATTATTCCCCACCAGCCTTTGTCTTTAAGCTTTGGAACAAGTTCTTTCTTGAATTGCTGCAATGTCAAACCTTCATCCAGAGATTTTTGAACAATTTCCCTGATGTCGTTTAAAATATCTTCACGCATAACTTTTGCTACGGTAAAAGACCTTGTATGAGCATCCTGCCAAACTTCATGCCAGTCCCAAGAGAATTTAAAGCCTTTATTCTTGAGGTATTTTATTGCCTGCTCCGGCTTAAGAGATATGAGGTATTTTAAGTCAGGAGTTTTAGGCATTGTCCTGCTCCTGAATCTGCTTCATAATTTTTCTTGCAATAGTTTCAACAACTTGAACAGTAACGGCATTTCCAGCCATTTTGTATAATTTGTTATCAGATAGATTTAAATTTCCTGCTTTTTCTACCATTTCATCAGGAAATCCCTGAAGCCTGAAGCATTCAAAAGGGGTTAACCTTCTGATACTGTAGCCGTTTGTTACATAATTGTCTTTTTGAAAACTCGTTAAAGAATTTGTAACGCCATCTTCTCTTATTTCAGCAGTCTGCTCATATTTTCCGTTTTGTTTTCTGCCCCTTACCGCAACACAATAAAGTCCTGTTTTTGCTCCGACTCCGCCTGATGATGATTGAAGACAACAGCCGATTCCGTCAGGATCATAAACCCTGTAGCCCTGTGGAACATTGTTTGTAATTTCAATAATATGCTGCTCGGGTGTAATTGTGCCTGTTAAAGTTCCTACAAGACCGTTTTCTTTTATAGAAATTTCTTTTTTGCGGCGGGGAGAATAATCCCTGCCTGTTTCTTTTCTGTTATTTTTCCTGATTTCTTTTGCATCATCAGATCTTACTTCTGTAAGGGGAAAAACAACAAAATTTCCGCCCCACTGGTCATCGCTGCATTTTAAGGTTTGTGCGATGTTGCTTACTGAGCCCCCATAAGTAATGTCACATATTTTTTCTTTATTTTTTCGGGGTTGATAATATATTTTATCTGCTTCTCGGATAGGAAATATTTGGGATCGGCTGTTTCCTCCATAATGTCCGACAATGAACACCCTTTCCCTGTTTTGTGGGACTCCGAAGTCTTTTGAATTAAGTATTTGCCATTCAACTCGATACCCAATACCGGTAAGAAGCCCAAGAATACTTTTGAAAGTTTGTCCTTCGTTGTGATTAAGCAAGCCTTTAACGTTTTCGAGTAAAATATATCGGGGTCTTTTTTCTTTGCAAATCCGAATGATATCAAAAATGAGGCTGCCTCTTGAGTCTTCAAATCCCTGTCTTTTTCCAGCAATACTGAAAGCCTGGCAAGGAAATCCTCCAACAAGGATATCGAAATCAGGCAATTCGCTTGGTTTAATTTTTGTTGCATCATGAATCTCCAATTCTTCACTTGTATCAAAATATGCCTTATATAAAGCCCTTGAATGCGGATCTATTTCGCAAAAACCTATACTTTTAAATCCTGCATTATCAAATGCTAATTTAAATCCGCCGATGCCTGAAAACATATCGAGATATTTAATCAATTCCATGCAAACGCCCCCAAATTTCTGAGATAAATATTATTTTTTCCAAAATTTTTTCAATTTTGTCTGTTTTAACCCCGTTTTTTGCAAGTTTTTCCTGGATTTCTTCATAAGAACTTGCATTATTAACAAGGTCAAAAACAGATCCAAAAATATTTTTTGCCTGTTCCTGCAAATCTTCAACAGAAAACGAATCTATAAATTCATCTATAGCTTGCTGATCCGGAAACTCTGATTTTGATTCTTTGAACTCTTTAAAATTCTTTGCAGGTTTTAAATTCTGAGTATTGTTTTGATTTTCAGGTTTTGAAACTTCTATATCCTCTTCCTCAAAGCCATAGGTCTTCATTAAATATTCTTTTGTAAACTTAACCCCTGAATCAGAAAGAATTTTATCCCGTTGAGCAATATTTAAATCAACATCTTCTATTTCATACATAGAAAAAACAGGAATATTAATCTGTTCTGAAAAATTTAATTCATAAATCCACTTGATGAGATGATTTAAAGTTTTTTCAACCAGTTTTTTGTCAGCATCAATAATATCCTGGCGAACATCCATATGGGTTTTTGAAGCCGAATAGCTGCCTTTATTGCCAATTTCCGTTGTTAAAGTCTGTCCAAGTATTGCTTTAGAGATTTCAGCATTCATTTTATCGATAAGTTTTTCATAAATCTCTGCTGACGTGCTTTTTGCAGCTTCATGTATTTCTATTGAAGTATCATCAGGAATTACGGCTATTGCATCCTGAACCATAGAGTTTAAAACATCCGCAAGTTCTTCTGTATCTTCAATTTCCGTTCCTCTAGGGTGTTTACCCACTAAAAACGGCATTCCGTATTTTTCTGTGAACGTTATCCAGAACCTTAATCCGCCGTTTTTTAATGTTACATTCCAAAAAATTCGGGATAATGTTCTTTCGCCGTAAGGGTTTTGATAGCTCGGATTATATTGAGGACAGAGAAACTTTTTATCCGGAAGTTCTTCACCTTTGTAATTTTCTCTGGATTTGAATTTTAATTTATTATCATCGTCAAAAACAAACCATTCAGCAGGTTTAGCCTTTATTTCAGAAGGCAAAATCAAATTTTCCTGTTTTTGCCATATTATTTCCAGAGGTTGAAACCCAAATAAAACTGCATCAAGGATTTCAGAGATTAATGTATATAAATCAAGATTATTAAAAATATTTTCAACAATTTGAGCCTGTTTGGATTTTGCCTTGCCTCTATCTATCTCCCATTCAAGAGAAAGAACTCCTGATTTTCTTGATTGAACGCAAGCCCAGACATGCGGATCGCTTAAAAATCCCCTATATATTTTTATATCTTTTCCCTGTTTTCTTAGGACAGGGTCAGGATCAGGCAAATATAAACCTAGCGAACTGAAATCAAAAGAGCGTTTTCTCGTAGCAATTTCATTAGCAAGACTCGTGCTTTTGATTTCGCTGAAATTTATATATTCTCGTTCATTGATCCATAATTTTTTCATTACAAAAAGTCCCTTTAATAAGTTTTAAAGCGGGTTTTGATATTTTATTTTTTTAAAAGGTTATCTAATCGTCATCCCAGTCTGTTTTTTCATACAGACCTTTTGTCATATCTATACTTTCCCACCTTCGGCGCGTTGCTACATGAATCGGACCTTTATAATTTTCCGCCGCATGAAGTGCAAGTGCTAAAGCCCAGAACCTGTCCGCATGACCTGATGCATCTGATTTTTCAACATCAAACCTGATATTTCCTGACGATGTTGTTGTTCTTCTAATAGAATGCAGGTCTTCTCTGAGTTCCGGATCATTCGACGGAATGTAAACAGTTTTGTCTTCAAAGTTTGTTCTGAGTCCATATGCAAGTTCCTCTTTGACTTTAGGGTTAAAATTAATGCCTTCAACTCTGTATTTACCGAATTTATTCCGTGCAGATTCTGCTAAAGGCATTCCAAGTCCGGTAGCGTCAATACAGCACCGTCTGAGTTTTTTGTGCTTCAATATTTTTGCCAAAACTTCTTCCTGAAACCGGAATTCAGTATTGGGGAGAACTTTAACAATTCTTGTATATTTAACGTTCCCAAGTTTTTCCAGAACCCAGATTACTGTTAAGTCTTTTGTTCTGCCAATATCCATTCCGACATACAAATCACCTGTTATTTTTTCAAGTGATTTAAGGACATTATCAAGTTCACAACTTGCAATCATTTCATATGGAAGGAATACGGTTGCTTCATCTATTGCAACACAACAATACTCCTGATGCCAGATGGATTCATCAACACATTTTGCCTGTTGTTCTTTAAGCCAATTTTGTTTTTCTTCTTCTGTTATTTTTCTTTGACAAATTTTATCAACAAGTCCTTCATTAACTGCAGTCTGTATAGGCGTTGTATGCAAACTCCAAGCAATCTTATCCTTTTTTATATCTTCGATAAATTTAAAAAATCTACAGCTTTGTCCGTTATGAGTTGATAAAATTCTTATTGGAAATCCCCATGTATTGCAAGGACTTGCAGCAGCCCATAAATCATCCGCATTATTATGGTGTGCAAATTCATCCAGTACAACCTTTCCGCCTTTGCTCCTGAAAGCTTTGGGGTTGGAGCTTAATGCATGAATCTTTGTACCATTAGCAAATTCAATAACAAAAGCTTTAATATCGTTTTCTGAATCTATGACTACATTTCCCAGATATCTTGCAGTTTTATCAAAAAGTTTTGTCCATTTTTCGCAGTATTCAATATATTCCTTTGCGGCAGATTCATCAGCAGAAGAAAACCAGACAGACGGGACTTTTTTCTCCACGCAATCTCTTACATCTTCATAACTTTGAACATAAGTAGCCCCAATACGTCTCGATTTCTCCCAAATTTTTATTTGAGATTTATCATTGAGCCACCTGAGCTGATATGGAAGAAAATGCTTATTCAGATTCATATTATATTGCCTCATTATTGGAATCATCATGGCTAATGCCTAGGATTTCTTCTTCAATTAGCCTTATAGCTTCAGGAGTTAAGCCTTTTTTCTCTTCTGAAGATTCTTTTTTACTTGCAATATCTTCATATTCTTTAACTTTTATAATTGAAGGGAGAACTCTTGCAAATGTATTCATTCTCGTATAATCAATTTTTTCACCATTATCAAGATCTTTCTCTATTGAATCCATTATTTTTTGAGCAAAACTATACAATCTTTCATGAAACATTTGCCTGCTTTTTAAATAAAGTTCTCTTTTTGTATTCCAATCTCCAGTTGCTCCCCACCTGCGAAGAGTTCGTTCATTAGTATTCAATTTTGAAGCTATTTCTTCAAATGTCATTTGTTCAATTACATACATTCTTTCAGCTTCTGTAGAGAGAAGATGTATTTTTGTCAAAATATTTCCCCTTTAAGTAATTTTTGTGAATTTGCATAGGAAGTTAGAGTCCTAATGGAACTCTTTTTTATAAAATATTTTTGAAAACTTTATTTTTTTATCAAATTAACATATATTTTGTCCCATTTATAGTGATTTTGGGGACAACCAATATTCACTATAAATGGGATAAAAAGCAGTTTATACTACATTTTAGATTTTCAAAAAAATAATTTTAAAAAACATAACCTAAACATAGGGGGATTTTCTATGAAATTTTTTGAGGTATTTAAAGCAGGAAACTATCCGCAGGGAGTTTTTTCCATGGAAGATGTTGAAACCCTTGCTAAAAATTACGATCCGAAATTTTGTGAAGCACCGATTACTCTCGACCATGAACAAAAAGGACCGGCTTACGGTTGGGTATCAGAATTAAAATCAGAAAACGGCAAGCTTAAAGCATCCTTCAGGGATGTTGCGGGTGAGTTAAAAGATTTTGTACAAAGCGGCAAATATAAAAAAATTTCTGTAGAAATATACAAAGAACTTGAAGGAAAAAAACCGTATTTAAAAGCTGTTTCTTTTCTTGGAGCTTGTATTCCGCAAGTTAAAGGAATGGAGCCGGTGGAATTTAAAGACGGCGAATCTGAAATTTATATTTTTGAAATTGAAGAAAAAGTAGAAATAAAAACGGAAATTAAGACTAAAAATAAACCTACAGAGAATGCGGAAGAAACTCCTGAAATCAAGACGACTGAAGAACTTGTAAAACTGCAAAACCAAATTTCTGAACTTGAAAGTCAAATTGTGCTTTTCATCGACCAGCCCAATGTATCTAAAAATAATGACCTTGTAGCAAAACTTCAAGAAAAAGTTGAAAAAATGTCTGTGCATATTTTAACAATGCAGGATGAGTCAATCGCACGGCAAAAAGCAGAACAGGAACTCCATAAACTCAAACTGCATATCAAAACCAATGAATTTGAGCAGTTTTTAAACCAACAAATGTCTTTAGGAAATCTTACGCCGGTTCAAAAAGATCTGAGCTTAAAAATATTCAAAGCTCTTGATAACGTCAAAAAATTTGATGAATCCGATTATGTAGAAGAATTTAAGCAATTTATCAAGACTTTTCCAAAACAGGTTGAATTTGATGAAATTGCGACCAAGAAAAAACAAGAAAATATCACGGAAGAATCAAACGAATTTTCATACGCAAGTGAAGACAGCCTCTCTATCTACAATGAGGCAAAACAAATAGCAGAAAGGGATCATATCTCTTTCAAAGATGCTCTCTTAAAACTACACGAGTAAAAAATGTGGAATCGGAGGGGCTTTTGCTCCTCCTTCCAAAACACAAGGAATTCAAAAGTTTAGAATAACCATAGGAGTTTATTATGGGCAGATTAGAGGATTTACGGATAAATGCGTATTTATCCGAAGTGGCAAGAGGCTACACAAATTCGGCTTTTATCGCTGATTCTTTGTTTCCTACAGTTGAATCCGACCTGGAAAAGGTTGAAATATTTGAATTTAACAAGGAAGCTTTTCAGGTTTACGGTACTGAGCGTGCCATAAGAGCAGAATCAAACGTTGTAAGTCCGAAAAGATTTAACAAAAAACTTACGACTTTAACAGAACACGATCTGGCTTATCCCATTGATTACAGGGAAGAAGAGGAATCCAAGAAAGTAAAATTACAACTTCACGCAACAAACGTAGTAACAGAAGGACTTAAGCTTAAGCAGGAAAAACAATGCGCCGACTTGGTTCAAGACCCTGCAAATTAGCCTACAGGAAATAAGATTATACTTTCCGGTACCTCAAAATTTACTGTAGATGGCTCTGACCCAATCGGCGTTATTGAAGATGCCAAAGATGCTGTAGCCACAAAAATCGCTCAAGAGCCTAACACTATGGTTATCGGACACGAAAGTTGGAAGGCTTTAAAGCGCCATAAACAAATCAGGGACTTAATAAGCGATAATCAGAACAAAATTATAACAATAAATTTCCTGAAAGAAATTTTTGAAATCCCCAATATTATTGTTGGTCGGGCGGTTTTTATCGATCAGAATAATGAATTTGTCAAAATTTGGAAAGACAACATTGTACTAGCTTACGTTCCAAATTTAAGCGTAAGAACCGAATATGACCCGTCTTTTGCATATCTTATCAAAAAGAAAAACGCTCTTAATGTTGATGAGTACAAAAAAGAAGGCAACAAGCTCAGATATATCAGGGCTACAGATATATACACACCTTTTATGGTCGGCCCCGAAGCCGGTTATTTGATAGGTGATACCAACTAATACTCGATAAAAGAGTAAAAAACAAAATATTTAAAACAAATAGGAGGCTAAAATGCCTAAATATACAGTAAAAGGAACTAATATCCTGCATAACGGCAAGGTTTATGCCGAAGGGACAACAATCGAACTTAGCGAAAATCAGGCAAAATCTCTTGCTGATTTTCTGGAATCTGTTCCGGAAACAAAAAAAGAAACTCCAAAACAGGAAGAAAACACTCCAGATAAACCTGCAAAAGAAACCAAAACTCAGGCTAAAACTTCAAAAGAGCCTGAAAACAAAGAAGAGGGAGGTAATTAATGGAAAGGCTGTACAAACCTCTTTTAATGGAAACCGTTAAAGCTACTGTTGACCTTGACAAACAAAGATTTATCGGATTTGACGGAAATTACTGCACTGCAAACTCAAAAGCTCTCGGAGTTTGCGATGTTGAAATCGAAGCAGGTCAATATGCTCCTGTAGCTTTGTTCGGAATCTTACTTGTACAAACAGCAGCTGCAATTACAGCAGGGAGTAAGGTCGCATCAGATGCAAGCGGTTATGCAGTAGCCTATACGACAGGTGAAATTAACGGCTATGCTCTTGATGCTGCGGAGGGGGTAGGGGAAGTCATCAGAATTGCAAGGGGTATATAAAAGATGCCCTATTGCAATCCGGATGACATAAAACAGCAGGTAACAGAAGCAACATTAATTGAGATTACTGATGACAATCTTGCAGGTGAAATTAATGCAGCAGTTGTCAATGAAGCGATTTTATATTCGGCAACCATTATTGACGGGTATTTAAGAGGTCGATACACGCTTCCGCTTCCAACTATTCCTGAAATTGTCAAAATCCTTGCAGTTGATTTAAGTATTTTCAGGCTTTATTTAAGAAGATTTCACACCGATATGCCTGATTCTATTAATGATAAGTACAAAAATTCTATAAAACTGCTTGAGCAGATTCAAAAAGGAATCATTTCTCTCGGCATTGAAACCGCCGGAACGCCTCCAAAATGCGGAGAATACAGGACAAATAAGACCTATCGAGATAGAGAATTCCCTAAAATATTTCTGGATACATTCTGAGGTACGGAAAATGACTATTAACGAAATCGAAAACCAAATAATAGAACGAATTAAAAGTCAAATTCAAGACTTACATATTGAAGGATTTCCCGAAAAGCCTTCTGAGTTTAAATTAACCCACGCTAAAGGCGCAATACTTATTCATTATCAAGGCGGAAATTATTCAGAATCAAAAAGCTTGGGTTATATCATTCAAGATAAAAAACTCGAATTCTCTGTAACAATTGTTACAAAAAACCTGCGAAGCCACGAAGGGTCATATTTCTATCTTGATAAAGTCAGACAGATTCTCACAGGTTATAGACCTGCAAACTGCTCTAAAATGCAGCCCGTAAAAGAAGAATTTATCTCTGAAAACAACGGAATCTGGCAATATTCAATAAATTTCAGTTTAACAACACCAACAATTGAAAATTTGGAGTAAAAAATGCCTGCAAACTTTCTTCACGGAGTTGAAACCATAGAAATCAAAAAGGGAACACGTTCCATCAGGACAGTAAAAACTGCTGTCATCGGTCTAGTGGGGACAGCTCCGATTAATACGGTCGAAGCGGATTATAAAACGGTGAATAAGCCTGTTTTAATCACAAATGATAAAGATGCGGTATTATATTTTGGGCAACTGACAAGTGGATTTACTATTCCTACTGCGTTAAATGCAATATTTGATCAGGGGGCAGGAATTGTAATAGTTGTAAACGTTTTTGATCCTGCTATTCATACGGCGGTCGCTGATGTTGAACTTTCTGATGTCATCGGAGAGGTTGACACTCAAGGAAAAAGAACAGGTTTGCAGGCTTTTAAAGATGCTTATTCTTTATTTGGATTTTACCCAAAGACAATTATTTCCCCTAAATATTGCGAAGATGCTGCTGTTGCAACTGAAATAAATGCTGTAGCAGGAAACATAAGGGCAATTGGTATAATTGACGCTCCTGTTGGAACAACCGTACAGAATGTAATTACAGGAAGAGGATCGTCGGGGGCTATAAATTTTAACTTTAGCTCTGACAGGCTTGTTCTTTGCTATCCGCACTTAAAAATCTACGATACTGCAAGCAATACAGAAAAACTTGAACCATATTCCCAAAGGCTCGCAGGGGTTATAGCAGCGAAGGATATTGAGAGAGGCTACCACTGGTCACCCTCAAATACTGAAATCAAAGGAATTATCGGCGCAGAAAGAAACCTAACTTCAATGATTAACGACCCTTCAAGCGAAGTTAATCTGCTTAATGAAGCCGGAATTCTGACAGTCTTTAATTCCTTTGGCTCAGGCTTCAGAACATGGGGAAACAGAAATTCGGCTTACCCTGCAAACACAGACCCGACTAATTTTATCAATATCAGGCGGACAGCAGATATAATCCACGAAAGCGTTGAATATTCGATGCTTCAGTTTATGGATTACCCGATAGATAACGGTTTGATCGACTCCATTTGCGAATCCGTCAACGCTTTTATCAGGACTTTAATCGGTAGAGGCGCGTTAATTGACGGCAAGTGCAAGTTTAATCCTGCAAAAAACCCTCCTGCTGAAATCGCAAACGGACATTTATTATTCGATATTGAATTTATGCCGCCGACTCCTGCAGAAAGAATTACCTTCGAAAGTTTTATAAACATTGAATTATTAAGAAATTTGGGGGTTAGCTGATGAGTAAAATCAAGATTAACCGGCTTACGAATGCCAATATTTATATGGATGGCAATAATTTACTTGGCAGGGCAGAAGAAATCCAACTTCCGCAGATAAAACACAAAATGGCAGACCATAAAGCTCTTGGAATGGTGGGAAGTGCAGAGTTTTTTGCAGGGATAGACAAGCTGGAATCAAAAATCAAGTGGAATGCGCTTTACACAGAAGTCCTAAAGAAAGCAGCAAACCCTTTTAAAGCCGTTCAAATTCAGGCAAGGGCTTCTCTTGAAACTTACAACAGCATGGGGAAATTGGCAGAAGTGCCTGCTATTGCGTATTTAATCGGAACTTTTAAAGAATTTCCGGCAACTTAAAACCTGGGGATAACGCAGAATATGAAACCACGATGAGCGTTAATTACGCAAAATTAATCGTTGATGGAGAGGAAATCTTTGAAATCGACGTTCTCGAAAACATTTATAAAGTTGAAGGGGTGGATATTCTTGAAACTTACAGGAATAACATAGGAGCATAGGTCATGAACATAACAAAACTGGAAACAAAACAAATAATTTTCAATGAAATTCAGGTCAGAGAACCTCTTGTTAGAGACCTGATTCAGGCAGAACGGCTTGCAGGTTCGGCAGACGGGATAAAATATGCAACCGCATTAATTTCACAAATCGCAACATTTGACGGAGAAAATCTGCCGCCGGAAGAACTGGAGGATTTAAGCGCCAAGGATTTTTTGGAATTGTCCAAAAACTTGATGGAATTTGGGCTGGACAAGCTGGCGAAGGAGTTATCCTCCTCACAAGACACGGAAAAATAGATTTCAACTCCGTTCTGCAAATGAAAACAGGCGACTTTTTCTACTGGATTGAAAACACAAAACAGGTACTAAAACTGGAACAGGAAAGCAATGACGAGCCTATTTGACCTTCAAATCGCAATAAAAGCTATAGATCAGGCATCGGGAGTATTCCGGAAAGTTTCCAAAGAACTCTCCGGCATCGGTAAAGCTGCAAACGCTGTCCGCTCAGACTTTAAAAACACGCTTGAACAGGCAGGAATATTGGGGCTTAAGTTTGGAGCAATAGCCGGAGGCATTGGCTGGGCTTTTAAATCGCAGTTTGTTGATACGGCTTCACAATTTGAAAAATTCTCAGCAATTCTTGAAACCGTAGAAGGAAGTTCCAAAAAGGCTAAAGGTTCTATGGGATGGGTTTCGGACTTTGCTGCCAAAACTCCTTACGAACTTGATCAGGTTATGGATGCTTATGTGAAACTCAAATCTTACGGAATGGATCCTGTGAATGGGCTTCTTACAAGTCTTGGAGATACAAGTTCCGCTATGGGTAAGCCTTTAATGCAAGCAGTTGAAGCTATTGCCGATGCTGTAACAGGCGAAAACGAAAGATTGAAGGAATTTGGCATCAAGGCGAGAATACAGAAAAACAATATAGTCTATGAATACACCGACATGGGGAAAACTATGACCGCCGTTGCTGATAAATCAAACAGGGCGATGATTCAGTCGGTTTTGACAGGAATATTCAACGCAAAATATGCAGGGGCTATGGAAAAGCAGTCCAAGACCTGGGGTGGCATAATGTCGAATATTGCCGACCAATGGACACGCTTTAAAACAAAGGTTATGGCGGCTGGAGTGTTTGACTACCTCAAAAACAAACTGCAAGGAGTATTGGATTATATAAACAAGCTTGCCGAAACCGGAAAACTTGATATCTGGGCAAAACAAATAGGAAAAAATGTCACAAATATGCTCGATAAAATTTTTCTTGCAGGTATAAAAACTTATAACTGGCTTAAAACTGTCATTCCTGTAATTCAGGATATTGTTAAAAAGCTTGGCGGGCTTAAAAATATCTGCATATCCCTTGCAGTTATTATATCAGCACAGTTTATTTTGTCTGTAGCTTCCCTGATTAAATCTTTTGCAACTTTGGGACTTGAAATTTACTCAACAGGAAGAAGGCTTTTAGCATTCTCCGGCATCCAAAAAACTTATGAAACAACGATATTATCCCTTTATTCGACTGAATATAAATTAAAAAATGCAACAGATTTGATGAAAATTAGTTGGCTTGATTTCAGCAATGCCATAAAAAACAAAGGCGGTTTTGCAGGATTTTTGAACTATCAATTGTTAATTTCCAGAATAAAACTCCTTGAATGGGCTTCATCAGTAAAAATGATGAGTTTGACATCAATATCAGCATTCAGGGGAGCAAGCTTGGCGGCTTTATCGTTTACGGGGGCAATTCTTACAAACCCAATAACCCTTGCTATAGCAGGGATCGCCGTTGTATTTGCAGGTATATTTTTACTTATAAGAAAATATTGGAAGCCGATTTCCGGTTTCTTTAAAGGGATGTGGCAGGGGCTTATAGAAGGTCTTGCGCCTATTCTTCCTAAATTCAAAATTCTTGCCGGAGTCTTTTCACCTATCCTCACGCCTTTAAAGGCTGTATGGAACTGGCTTAAAAAACTTGTCCAGCCTGTAAACGATACAGGCGGTGCAGCAGAAAAAATGGGGGTTAAGTTTGGAAAGGCTCTGGCTCGAATTATCACCTTTACTGCAAGCCTGCCTTTTAAGATGTTTAATTTTGGGGCAAAAATTATCGAAATGTTCGCTCAGGGAATAATCAGCAAGACCCAAATGGCGGTAAATGCAATAAAAAATATCGTCCAGAAAATCCGTGACTACCTTCCTCACTCCCCTGCAAAGATAGGGCCGCTTAAAGACCTTAATAAAATCAGGCTTGTCGAAACTATAGCCGAAACAATCAAACCGAAGCCGATTAATCAGGCGCTTAATAAGGTTTTAAGTCCGTCAAAACAAAATAACTCAGCGTTTGCAGGTATAAAAAATCAAAACTCGTCAAATTCAGTTGTTGTTCACTATAATCCCATAGTTTCAATAAACGGGGCAAGCCCGCAGGAAAAAGAAGAATTTCTGCAAATGCTAAAACAGCACAAAGACGAAATTTTAAGAATTGTGAAAGCCGAAAACCGAAGAAATATGAGGTTAGCATATTAAAAATGTTCGCACAGTTAGGAAATATCCAATTTAACCTGATAACTTATTTTAATGGCATAGAAGAATCTCAAAAACACAACTATGCAGTACATCAAACAATAGAATCAAAGCCAAAGCTTCAATATATCGGTGATGAACTGGATGAGATGACGATAAAACTTAATTTTCACTCATCTTTTTGCGCTCCGGAAACAGAAATTAAAAAAATAAAGGATGCCGCAAGGTTACACGAAGAAATGCCTTTTATTCTCGGTAACGGCAGATATTTAGGGAAATATGTCATCGAGGAAATAACTTCAACCACCCAGCAGACAGACAAATCAGGAAATTTAATCTCGATAGAATCTAAAATCAGGTTGAAAGAATGGTTTACAGAGCAGTTAAAAGTTAAGAAAAAAGCTAAAAAACAGACTGCAAAGAAAAAAGATGACAAAAAATCCTCTAAAAGCAGCCTACCAAAAACTCCCAAACAAATCGTAAGGCAGGAATAAAATGCCACAGGATTATTACGAATATGTTACAAAAGACGGAGACCGCTGGGATTTAATCGCTTATGAGTTTTACGCAGATGCAACACTTTATGAACCAATAATCACAGCTAATCCCGAAGTTCCAATCACTCCAATCCTCCCATCAGGACTAAAACTTAAAATCCCTGTAATGGAGGACAATAACCAAATTCAGTTTGAATTACCTCCGTGGAGATCATGAAAAATAAATGCTAAAACCTGTATTTAAAATCGAATATGAAAATAAAGACATTACTGCAAGCATTGCTCCTTATGTTTTGTCTGTTACATATTCCGATTTTGAACACGGGCAAAGCGATGAAATAGAAATACAGCTTGAAGACAAAGACCAACTCTGGAAATCTTCGTGGTATCCGGTTAAAGGCGATAGTATAAAACTAAATATCGGTTATGAAGACGAAAAACATCTAAACTGCGGAAATTTTGAGATTGATGAGATAGAATTTTCCGCTCCGCCAGACATTATAACTTTAAAAACTCTTGCCGCTAATATTAAAAAAGCCCTGCGGCAAAATAATTCCGTAGCTTATGAAAATAAAACACTTCTACAAATAGCCCAGGAAATTGCAAATAAACACAACTTAAAATTTGTCGGTAATGTTAAAGATATAAAAACAAAAAGAATTACTCAAAACAACAAGCGTGACTTAGAGTTTCTTAAAATTTTGGCTGAAGAATACGGATATATCTTCAAAGTTTCTGACAATAAGCTCACTTTTTATGAGACTGCAGCGCTTAAAAGCCAAGCACCTGCTTTAATAATCAATAAAAAAGATATTATTTCCTACAACTTTAGGGATAAAACCCACGACCAGTACAAATCCTGCGAAATTTCCTACCACGATTCGAAAAATAAAAAAGTTATAACTGCAAGCATCAATGGCAGTTCTACAAAATCAGATGCTTTAAAACTAAATAAACGCTGCGAAAACAAAGAGCAGGCTATTTTAAAAGCAACAGCCGCTTTGAATAAAAATGCTCCGATAGAAGGTATTTTAACCCTGATCGGAAATCCGCATATTGTTGCAGGATTAAACATAGAAATAAAGTGGCTTTACAACCTTAGCGGAAAATATCATATCAAGACTGCAAAACACACAATCGACAAAAATTCAGGCTATAAAACAGAATTGGAGGTAGAAAAATGTTAAGATTCGGCATTGTAACAAATATCGATGAATTAAAAGCTTGCGCCAGAGTGCAATTTCAAGACAGCGACGGAATGGTTTCATACTGGCTCTCTGTCTTGCAGGTAAAAACATACAAGGACAAGTTCTACGTCCTGCCCGATATGGGCGAACAGGTCGTCTGCCTTATGGACAAAAACCTTGAAGAAGGCGTTATCCTCGGTGCTGTTTATTCAGGTATAGATGAATGCCCCGTGATTTCTAAAGATAAAGTAAAAATCAAATTCCAGGACGGCGCAGAGTTTGAATATGACAGAAAAGAACACGTTTTAAACCTCTTATGCGAAACAATCAATATTCAGGCGCTTATTAACCACACCGGATTATTTTTAAATTCTTTAGGAGTCGTTTCAGAAGGCGAAGTCATCGATCACGCAAGCAGTATGCAGGAGATGAGAAACATTTATAACGGACATACCCACAATGAAACGGATTCTGTAACCCAAACTCCTGACCAACAACAATAAGGCAAATATTTATGGCAAACTTGCAGGATATAAAATCTGTCGACTGGCAGCCAAAGCTTAATGAAATCGGCTCTATCGTTGAAGACATAGACGATATCGACCAGTGCATAAAAATTATTTTGATGACAAGAAAAGGCTCTGACCCTCACAGACCTGAATTTGGCTCTGACATCTGGCAGTATATCGACGCTCCGGTTAATGTTGCAATCTCTAATATTATTAGAGAAGTAATGGATGCGATAAATATCTGGGAAACAAGAGTCGAAATCAAAGGTATCACGGCGCAAATAGAAGAATCAAACATAAACCTACAAATAAACAGGCAAATTAAAAATACCGATATTCAGGGGATTTTGGAGGTGGCGGTATGAGTTTGCCTGTCCCCAACTTTATTGAAAGAGATGCAAATAAAATAACGCAGGAGTGGATTGCTCTTTATGAGCAAAAAACAGGGAAAACCCTCCAACCTGCACAAATTGAAAGAATTTTGATAGATGTCGGAGTTTACAGAGAAAACCTTCTCCGCATCGGAATTCAGGAAGCCGCAAAACAAAATTTGATAAATTTTGCAACTTATCCGATGCTCGATTACCTTGGAGAACTTGTCGGGGTTTATCGCCTCCCTGCGAAATTCTCCAAAACCACTTTTAAATTTAAGCTGGATGAAGCTTTGACTTTCGATTACACAATCCCTGCGAGTATTGAAATAGAATCAAAAGACGGCAAAGTAATATTTAAAACAGTTCAGGACTCTCTTGTCCTCGCAGGACAGTTATTTGTCGAAGTTGAATCGGAAGCTAAAACAAAGGGAATAATTGGAAACGGTTATTTGCAGGGAGAAGTAAATAATCTCATAACTCCAATTTCCTATGTGTCAGAAGTTTTTAATACCACGGAATCCCTTGGTGGGGCAGAGGAGGAGTCAGATGAGCAATTAAGACAAAGAATAAAGGAAGCACCGGAACAATTTTCAAATGCCGGATCCCGTGGAGCTTACAGATTTCATACAATGTCGGCTCATCAAAGTATCATAGACGTTGTGGTAATTAATAATCAGCCGGGCGTTGTTGAAATTTATCCGCTGACAAACACTGGCAACCCTTCGCAGGAAATTATTGATACCGTCCAAAATTACTTATCGGACGACAAAGTAAGACCTCTTACGGATTTGGTTCTGGTTAAACCTCCTGAGCAAATAGATTTCCAGATTATTGCAAACCTTACTTTGTATAATTTCGCTGATATTGACAGCATACAGTCGCTCTATATTGAAAAACTTGAAACATATAAACAGGATTTAAAATCAAAACTCGGCAGGGATATTGTTCCTACTCAAATTATTGCCCTTTTAAACAGCATTTACGGAGTTTACAAGGTTGAATTAGTTTCTCCATTCTTACAGGAACTAAATTCCAGCCAATGGGCAAATTGCACAGGCTACCAAATAAACATTGCAGGTTACACAAATGGCTGATACAAGTCTTATTACAATTAAAGATGAATCAAGTTTGGCTTTTAACGAGCTGTTTGAGAGGCTTGGAACCTTAAACTTAACTCCGATGCTTATTTATCTTATCGACAATGTTGAAGCTTCAGCCCTTCCGCATCTTGCTGAACAATTTCATATCTTAGGCAATGAAGGCTGGCTATTTGCAGTTTCTGACGAAGAAAAACGTGCATTAATCAAAAATGCCGTTCAAATTCACAAATACAAAGGGACAAAATATGCGCTTGAAAAAGTTCTTGAGGTTTTAAACCTTAACGGAAAAATTTTTGAATGGTTTGATTACGGCGGAAATCCTTACCATTTCAGAGTAATCCTTGATTTTTTCAATCGTGGTTTTGATGAAACAACCGAAAAACAGCTTCTTGACCTGATAGAAGAAACTAAAAACGTTCGCTCTGTTATGGAAACACTTGAGATTAACCTCGCAACTCAAGCCCAACAGAAACTTATAGCTCTATGTTTAACCGGTGAAGATATTACGATTTACCCGAAGGTGAATTAAATGTCTGAATTCTACTCTATAGTAACAAATACGGGATTTCAAAAGGTCAATGAATGCCTTGTTGACGGCACGAAACTTGACCTGAAATTCATTGCCGTTGGGGATTCTAACGGCAGTTACTATGAACCTGCAATAGAACAAACTTCGCTTGTAAATGAATGTTGGCGGGGTGAAATATCCGAAATTAATGAAGATAATCTTGGTCTTTTTGCAAGAAGCCTTATCCCTTTTAATATTGGCGGTTTTTATATCAGGGAAATCGGCGTTTTTGATACAGAAAATAATTTACTAATCGTAGGAAAGCAAGCAGAAACGTATAAGCCGATAGTGAGCGAAGGAACCTGCAAGGATATTTGGCTAAAAGTGATTTTAAGTTCAATTAATTCTGATGTTATTGAACTTAAGATAGATCCTTCCGTTCAAACTGCAACTGTACAATATGTTACAAACCTTTTCAACAGCCATAGCCATTCTGATCTTATGCCAATCCTGATTTACGATACAAATGCAAACGGCATAGTCGATTCCTGCGAGTTCGTTGATGGCGGAATATTTACCGACAATCAGAATATTAATATTCCGCTACCGCAAATAATACCGCAGCTACTAATGAGTACGATAATTTATGACCAAAATAACGATGGAATTGTTGATAATGCAGAAAATATTGATGCAGGAGAGTTCTAAATATTAGCAGAAATGACTTTTCAGGTTTATTTCTGGCAGTTTAATAAAGAAGAAAGGAGATTCTAGATGGGTACAATTCAAATCAAGCGAGGCGTTGCGGCGAATTTGCCGACAAGTGCGGAACATGGAGAACTGCTGTTTACAACGGATACTAAGAAGTTTTTTGTTGGAAACGGCATAGGGAATCCTTTATCAGAATTTAAGAACGCATCAGAGATTGTTTCGCTGCTTGCAGAAAAATCCGAACACGGGCATACACACACTTCTATTGAGATAACTGATTTCAATACGGCAGTTGACGCAAGAATTAACCTGCAAAAAGGCGTGGCAAACGGAATAGCAAGCCTTGATGCAAGCGGCAAAATTCCGACAACACAAATCCCGTCAACTTTTAAAGAAGCTGCCGTTGTTGGAAATATTGCCGAAAGGGATGTTTTAACTCCGTTTGCAGGGCTCCACGTTCTTGTTCAAGATGCAACGGCGGATCCAACGGTTGAAACAGGCGGAGCAGAATATGTCTATGACGGAACAACCTATAAAAAAATATCTGAATTAAACAGCTTGGATGCAGTTATAGACTGGTCAAATATTCAGAATAAGCCTGATTTAGTGCAGAATTTCCTTGATTTCACAGATACACCGGATTCTTATGCAGGAATGGCAGGTAAATTAATTTCTGTAAAACCTGATCTTTCTGGACTTGAATTCGTGGATCAATTCTCCGGAAACCTTGATGGCGGTTCTTTCTAAGAAAAACTGAGGCATTAGGTCAGGCAAATGCCTGACCTGGCTTCCAATAGAGATTATTGAGGTAAATATGACTAATATCAGATTCAGAAGAGGAAATAAAGCTGATTTGCCTGATCTGGCTCCATCAGGATTGCCGCTTTGGTGCGAAGATACGAAAGAACTTTATATCGGCACCGATTCGGGAGTTTCTCCTGTTGTTACAAATAATAATTATTTTCCGAATTTTGTGCCTTACTGTTTAAATTCCGGAAATCAGGATTCCAACGGCTATGCTGATATAATTAACAAGGTTTCCAACACCGAAGTTTCTTTTAAAGTCGGCGGTTCCTATCCTAATATTGGCGTAACTTTTCCAAACGGAAATCATTACACTATATCTTCAATTCCCAATTTAATAAATTTAACAGAAAACGGCACATATATTTTTATTATCGAAGAAGAAGGTTTGGTTAAATTAGCAGACGGCAACTATTCTGCAATTGCTACTGCTGTAAAACTAGCTTATTCTGCAAATGAAGTCTCTCCTGCAATGACATCCAATACCCAAAACGGTTTTACTTGTTGGATGGAAAATGATTACAACCTGGGAGTGCCTTTAAATGTTCCTACTGCATATTACTTAATGGACAAAAATACAGGTACATCAGTTACTTTCGTAGAAGGCGATCAAGGTAATTCATATTCTTTCATCGTTAAAAGTGATATTGCGATTAAAATTAATCGTGTTCAAATCGAAGGTCCCGGAAATTTTGGGTTAGGCGGAAACAGCCTTGTATCAATTTTTGGATCTAATAATGGAATAAACTGGACTTCCATAACAAGCGTTTCTTCAACAGCAATAACGGATATAACTAATGAAAGTTACTATACTTACTATAAATTTAAGCCGAACATTAATTTAGTCGGCGGTTACAGCCAATACAGTACATGGTTAAATAATATTAATTTTTGGTATCCTGTCAATTACAGTGGCGGAAATATTTCTGAAGGCTATACATATCCTGAAAGTGGAGATGTTTCTATAGTACCTGCTATGACTTCAAATAGTTCCGGTGGTTGGACTGCAAGCGCTCAAAGTGAATCCACTGGTGCGGAAGCTTATAAAGCAGTTGACGGTAGTGTAGCTGCTAATAATAGGTTTTATTCAAGCTTAAATGGAGTATGTTGGTGGAAAACAGCTAAAAATTCAGGTACTTTTAATTGTTCCAGAGTTTCAATAAAAGCGTGTGAAGATTATTACGCCTCTGCTCCAAAAGATTTTACAATTAGAGACCAAGCAGATAATAGTTTAGCAATTTTAACAAACCAAATATTTTCAGCTGATGAAACAAAATATTATGATATAAATGCAACTGGAATTTCTGGGATAAAAATAGATACAACAGCGACTGCAAATAATGCCTCAGTAGCATTTAAAGAAATAAAACTTTATACGTCCGTTTCTTCGGCAGACGGTGATTATCACTTATTAATAATCAAATTCCATATAAAGCACAAAAAAGAATTAATAGTTCTTGGTTAGATAAACAATTTCTAAAACTTGGGGAAGATACAAAAACAAGTGGAACTCTTGGGATTCCCAGAAATTACGCTTTTAACAGAAAATCTTATAAAAAAATCAGTTGTCCGGTTTATTCAACAAAGACTGACATTACGCACAACTTAGGCACAAATAATATTAAAATAACGGCTTATTTAGTATGTAAAACCGCCGAACTAGGGTATGCGGTTGGGCAAAAAGCGCAATTTATAACTTACAGCAGTAATTTATCTGTCCCTGGTTTCATAATTAAAGACAATAATACAGTATCTTTTGTAAACGGAAATCAAAACTTGATTGTTCAACAAAATGGCAGTCCTTATTACTATGCCATAATTACCCCTGCAAACTGGGATCTGGAAGTAATTATAGAAGGAAATTTTTAGCAAAAAGATAAGGAGATTATATGGCAACAGTTAATGAGTTGAGAACAGGTGACATGATAGCGTTCAAAAAAGGCAAAAACTTTGTTGCAGCGGTTATTCATCTTTTTACAAATTCTGACGTGAATCATGTCGGAATTATTGTGAAACTTTACAACGGAATCGGTCACGATTTCCCTTTTATTATCGAAGCAAACCCTGATGATGTTGAATACAGCTTTCTTCCACGAAAAATGAAAGACGATAAAGATGAAATATTTGTTTACAGATTAACAGATGAAAACTATAAAAAACTTAATGAAAATCTCGATTCTTTTTATCAATTTATGAATGAGCAAATCGGCAAGGCTTACGATTTTCCGCAGGCTATTGAAACAGTTATCAAAACAGTAACAAAAGATTCTTATGCCACGTTTTTTTGCTCAAAATTAGTCGGCGCAATTTATCAGCATGCAGGAATAATAACTCCTGAAATGCTCAAAAAATACGGATTCAAATGCGTTTCGGAACTAACGCCGGCTGATTGCTGCAAACTGCCAATATTCAAAGACAGTTTTAAACTTTTAAGTTTAGAAGCGGAGGTAAAAAATGTTACAAGTAAAAATTGAAAATTTTTCGAAGACAGAAATAGCCTGTAAATGCTGCGGCAAAATTAATGTTAGTGATAAAGGCTTAATTTGTTTGCAGGCGTTCAGATATTACCTGAACAATAAGTTTAAAAAGAATATCAGGCTTAATATTGAGTCTGCTTGCAGGTGTATAAAGCATAACAAAGAAGAAGGCGGTGAAAAACTTTCCCGGCACGAATGTGAAACTAAAAAATCCGACGCATTTGACCTTACAAGCTCTGATATTGATTACAGAACAATTTATCAGGAAGCTGTCGCCTGCAAGCTGTTTTCAACAGTTATCAGGTACGACAAGAAACATTTTGTTCATGTAGATACAAGACCTCGGGGAAATTACGGAATCGAAGCCTGGGGGTGGAACAAATGAGCTGGAGAGACGGGCTTGACGCTCTGAATCTTAATAAAGGAGCTTTTCAAAGTTCAAACGACTTCGGGATTCCCGATATGAAAAAACAGGATTTTGAAGTTAAAAACCTAATCCCTTACAGGGTAAATCAGGACAGGAACGGCACAGCGCACTTTTATCTTGATGATTACAGGTTTGAAAGATGCTGGAATAATCCCTTGCAGCAATTAAAAAGCCTTAAAGAATATGAAGGAGTATTAACGCCTGATTTTTCCATGTATCTTGATTATCCAAAAGCCTTGCAGGTGTGGCAAACTTACAGAAACCGCTGGCTCGGGTGTTACTGGCAGCAGGAAGGCTTTCAGGTAATCCCGACAATAGGCTGGTCTGATAAATCAAGTTTTGAATTCGCTTTTTTAGGCGTGGAGAAACATTCAACTGTTTCTGTTGGAACTGTCGGCATTTTAAAAGATAAAAATACTGTAAAGCTTTTTCTTGCAGGGTTTGAAGAAATGTTAAGAAGAATAGAACCTTCCTGTGTTTTGGTTTATGGCAACAAAATCAGGGAACTCGAAGGTATTTCATATATTAAATGGTTTCAGCCATACAGTAGTAAGTGGAACAAGGAGATTTAATCATGGGCGGACGTGGATCAAAAAGCGGAGCAAAAAATTCTACAAAAAGTAGTGCTGCAAAATCTGAAATTACAAAGCCGACAAAAGCTGTAGCGTTGCCTCAACCTGAAACACAAACTGCCGGTCGTAAAAGCCAAATGATGGATTTATTAGGTCAAAGAGTTACTAAGGCGCACATAGCTTCTATGTCAAATGAACAACTTAAAAAATACGCTAAAGATAACTATAAAGTTAGTAAAAAGTTAAACAAAAAGTACAGAGAAGCTGATACCAATGTAGTGTCTTCTCAAAAAATAGTACGTAATCTTGAACCGCTAGTGAAAAGATATAACGACCCTACAGATAAAAATGAACTTGCTAAAGCAAGAAGGCGGGTTACAAAAAACCAAAAAATATTGAAAGAAACCAGAACAAAAATAAATATTAATGAGCAAAACCTTTCAAAAGCTTTTGATGAAAGCGATAAAAGAGGCATTAACCTTTTTAATTAATATGTCCGAATGATAAAGAATTACCTAAATTTCTATGTTTAGAGTTCCATTTCAGGAACAACGAGTTAAAATGTCAATGTTAGCAATAATCAGAAGGGCTTAAGAATGGATTTAGCATTCGGTACAAAGGTTTACGACTATAATAAAAATGATATCGGAATTTTAATTCAGTCTTACAATCTTGGTTATATTGATGCCCCTGATAAATATGGCGCACAAGTCCTGGCGCCAACAGGGAAAATTTATGCTGCCAACCTGGACAACCTTCTCCCAATATGCGATATAGATGAAGAAGAAATTAAAACCCTGAATATTCCTGAATGTTTTTTAATTGATTAATTATAAAATTACGGAAAGGATATAAAGATGACAGAGATTCAAAAAACAAAAAATAAAAAATGGGGCTTTTATGGCACAATCAAGCACGATTGTACAACAAAAAAAGAAGTAGAAAAAAAGTGGGCAGAAGCTTTTATTACATTAAAAGAACTTTCAGATTTGCCAAATGACATTATACGTAGATTTTTAGATTCCCAAGCCGGACGCCACCTTGCAGATAGATGTTATGATCAAGGTGAAGTGGCAAATACAATTAGAAAAGAATGGGATGGATTCAAAAGAACTATTTTTTCAAGAGAATACGAAGTTTCTGACGAAGAATTTTACTAAGAATAGCAGCTTTATACCTCAGGATTTTTATACATAGCCAGATTTACTTTTTTCAACTCATAATTTTTTACCGGCACAACTCCAAAATTATAATCTATCATAAATTCTACAAGTTTTTTTCCGTCAATTAGCACTATATTTTTAGAAGTAATGGTCTCAATGTATTCATAAGTTTTTTTAGAAAAACTTGACGAAGTAATAAATATACCTTTGTTTACCTTATCACCTAAACTGCCTACAAAATCACGTACTTCACCACCCGGGACAGTTTTTTCATGTTTTTTAGCTTGAATGTAAATTTGGCCTTTAAATCCAAAAGGATCTTCAAGTATTTTTCCATCAACTCCGCCATCACCGCTTTTTTGAGTAACATAAGAATGTTTTTCATCACCATATCCCATACTCAAAACCATATCAAGTGCCAGTTTTTCAAAGAAACTATCATTTAAGCTTTTTATTTCATTCAATAATTCGGTTTCCAGATTAGTCATATACTCTTTAAAGCTGGAGTCAATCAAAGATTCAGGGGTTTGATTTGTGAATGAGTCTTCAATTTTGTTGTTATTCGAAGATCTTGTACCTGTCCTTTGAAGGTATTCAATAAATTCCGGATATTGTTTTAAAAAGCTTTTGTCTATTTTTGCAGGTTTACTTTTTAAAACATCCAAGCCTCTTTTGGTGATTTTAAAAACACCCCTTTTAGTAGATTCAATTAAACAGGCATTTTTTAAGTATTTATTTGCCCAATTGATTCTATCGTAAAGAATTGTTGATGTGCCGCTTGGAAGTAACTCTTCTTTTTCTTTTTCAGTAAGTTTAAATTGCCTGGACAAAATTTCCAAAAGTTCTTTGTAGCCATACTCTTTAGAATCCTTAACGGTATTTAACAAAGGAAGCATAAACTCTTCATAAGTAGGTATAGGCATTTTCACACTCCAACAATTCAAATAACTCTCTTTTTATATCATAAATTTACATAAATTGATATATGTCCGAAAGATACAAAAACGTAAAATTCGGACATATATCGACTATTTTTAAGCAGAACGAGGTAGAATCAGCAAGGTTAAAGAATTACAGGAGGAAAAACCTTGCAGAGTATGGATTTTAAAACTTTTATTAACGGTGTAGGCAACGACTTAAAAACTTCTATCGATGATGTAATCGGTGCAATTATTACAATTCAGGAGGATGTGGCAAGTCTTAAAACCAAAACATCAAAGCCTGACAAAGATACTGCAAAGGCTTTGCTTGAATATATCGGTATGGACGAAGGTAAAACCAAACAAAACCTTGAAGCTCTTTGTGGTAAGGAACTTCAAAAGCATTTAAAATGGCTAAGCGATTATTGTTTTAAATATAATTGCACTCAGGAAGAAGCCCTGCAAAGAATAATCGACAGAAATTAAAACTTCATAAGCTCATCAAGCGAAATTTCAAGACTATTTGCGATTTTATAAAGAGTTGAAAGCTTCGGGTCAACAAGACCATTTTCAATTCTGCTCAAAGTCGACTTATTGAGGTCATTTTCATAGGCAAGCATATTAAGAGAGGTGCCTTTAGCCTCTCTTAATTTTTTTAAATGTTCGCCAAACTTTTTATTAATTTCAAATTCAGGTTGCATACATGCAATTCTAATGTTATTTTATGTTTTATGTGTTCCCCCCATGCAACTAGATTAAGGTAATTTTTTATGAATGATGAAGAAAAAGAAAAACTTTTAAAAGAACGATTGACTATTCTCAAGAATAACCTTGAAACTGCAAACTTTTGCATAAATTCCGCCATTGAAACCCTGGATAACCTTGAAGATTTTAAAGATCTTCTCCATAATTGGGAGAAATACATGGATATTTTTAAGAAATAGCACTGAATTTAAAATAATTAATTGTTTTCGGAATTAATAGATTTTAGTTTATTTTTAGAAATTAATCTCCTGATATACCCCTCTGAGATTCTACATTCTAGCCCTAATATAAGTCTGCTTTTCTTTGTGCCGTCATAATTTTCACAAATATATTTATTTCTGATTCTGTTAAGACCATTTTTTGGAATAGTAAAACCCATTCCCGGCAATTTATTCATAAGGATTAAAACAACCTCTACCCCCACATAATCAGCTATAAGTCGGGTATCATCTGTTGGCATATCATCCGCTGTTAAATTTTCAACCCAATCGTCAAGTCCCATACACCAAGCCCCTCCTGCTTTTTGTTGTTTATAAAATTTTGGTATATGAAAATAAACGACCAGCCATAATTGCATAAACATGGTCATTTTGATTATTTTTATTGTATAGTTTAAGTCAGAAAAGATAACCTGCAAAATGCAATTTCTTTCCTTAAATAATTATAATTCTTACATTTAATGTATAATCACAATTGAGATTTAACTTTAAAATTCTATATACATAGTAAGCGATTTTTTACAAAAAAACTTCCATTATTTGGAGTAGTTTAATAAAAATATTTCTTTATATCAAAGGTCATACAGACTTATAAAGGGTATATGTTACATTTAATAAAAGATTATCGAGTTTTGTCAGAGCAAATAACTTGTTATGATCTAAAAATATCGTCAATAATGTTTAGTATTTTAGCAGGTGAAAGATTTAACAAGCAAGGCGTATATTGTTCGCCTTTTTTCAAAAACTTGCATTTTCTTCTGTTGCAGGGTATACAATCCATATCAGATTTAAGAGCAAAGTGATTATTTCCATAAGGTCCTGTTCTTAAAATCGGAGCGGAACCATATAAACCTATTACTTTTGTACCAACTGCTGTTGCTATATGTAACGGACCAGTGTCTCCTGATATAACAAGGTCGCATCTTTGTAGTAAGGTCGCACTTTCTGTAAGGCTTAACTTACCACAAAATGAAACTATCTCAGGAGAAATATCAAGAAGTTTTCCTGCTTCTTCAGCATCTTCTTTAGAACCTGTTAAAACTATCTTGCAGTTATGCTTGTCTATAATATTTTTAGCAAGCTCTTTCCAAAGCTCTATAGGATATTTTCTTCCCTGCCTTGCAGTTGTTGCGCCTATATTAAACCCGACAATCTTTTTATCAGTTTGAATTAAGCTTTTTGCCTTTTCTTTTGCTTCTTCCGGCAAATAAATTTTAATTTCATCAGGTAAAATAATGTCTTTAATAAGAGGTTTTGCAGTCTGCCAGAAGTTTTCAACAGCATGAAGCTTAAAAGTTTTTTTATATGTAACTGTTTTTTTAACACCTAAAATTAAGCTAAATACTTTTGTTTTGATAGATGGCTGCAAATTAATAAACACATCAAATTTTTCTTTTCTAAGTTCTTTAGCAAGATTAATCAAATGTTTATAGGTTTTTCCTCCCAGAGTCCAGATTTTTTGCAGGTCAGGATCGTTTTGAATTAATAAAGAAGGGGCTTTAAAAGTTACATAATGAATTTTTATTTCAGGATTATAACTTTTTAAAGACCTGAAAAGAGCTGTTGTATGAACAACATCTCCAATAGCACCAAATCGTAATATTAATATTTTTTTATATTCATTATTATTTTTCATAAATCCAGTTCTTTTAAAATTTCTTCAGCTTTAACGGAATATTTGTCAGGATTATAAATAATTTTATGCAAATTTGTATCCTGTGGTCCCCATATCTTAAATAAATTATTGAAAAACAGAACAACAGAAGGAATATTAAAAACATAAGCTAAATGTGCAGAGCCTGTATCGACCGTAACCAGTTTATGAAATTTTCTCACAAGATATGCAAATTGTTTAACAGTTGTTTTTTGAGATAAATCCAAAAAATCACTTGTCCCAATCTCTCTGAGTTTTTTAGCATATTCTTGGGCTATAAATTCACCGGTTAAAACTACTTTATATCCGGGGATATTATTTATTAAATCAATAAAACGTTTACCTTCTTCCGCTATCCAGTCTTTATGCTCCAAAGCCGAACTTGGCGAAAATCCGATTAATTTGTAATCTGAATATCCAGCTTCATCAATTAATTTGTCTATATATTCAACATCTTTAAGGGCAAAATCAGTTCTTAATGATAAAGAATAGTCATCTGTAAATAAACCTAAAGGCTCTATTGCTTTTAAATAATTTTGAATTATATGGCTTTCTTCATCTTCTTTTGTTAAAGAATATTTTTTATTAAGAAAAATACTTGTACCAAATTTATGTCGACCTATCCTGTATTTAGCACCTATAAGAAAAGCTACTAAACTATATGTGGAGGACTCATTAATTACAACGGCTAAATCAATTTTATGTTTTAATCTAATTTTTAAAGCGTCTTGCAGGAAAATTAAAGGATTTTTACCTCTGCCTTTGTTGTCAAAAGTTTCAACATAATCAACTTCCGGCAATAATTCTGCAATCTGTACAGCACCAGGCCAGGTTACAAAAACAATTTCTGAATCATGATAAGCCTGTTTTAAAACTTTGCAAATCGGTTGGATATTAACAACATCACCAATTTTTGCACCAAATACTATTGCAATTTTTTTTATTTTCTTAGGAAATCCCATATTTAATTTACTACCATATATTTTTCTTTAAATTTTTCATACATTTCTTCAGGGGTTTGAGGACAATAGACCTGAGTATTTAAACCTGCAAACAAAGGACTAAAATCTGTTAGGCTGTGTTTCATAAAATATGCCCCTATAGAAGATGTTTGCATAATATTTGCTATATGTAAGGGAGCTGTATCGTTTCCGATGTAATAAACTGATGATTTTAACACCTGTGCCAGTTGAAACAAGTCAAGTTTTTTTCTTAAATCAATAAAATTAGATTTATCAGGCAGTTTAAAATCCTGATTAATTCCTACAAAAACAGATTTAAGATTAAATTCTTCAAAACATTTATTTGCTATTTCAATGTAATAATCTTCATTCCAACGCCTATTAGCATCGCCTTTTTTGCCATAAGCTGCTTCCATGCAAAAAACAACATATTTTTCGTTCATCATTGGATGAGAAAAACCACTAAAATTATTTAAAGTCAAACAATCAGGGGTAAAATCAAACGTTTCTATAATCTGTTCTGCAGTATAGCCCAGTTCTAAAAGGATCCCAAATAAACTTATTGAATATTGACTCAAATTATATTTATCCTGCAAAAAAGAAATTAATTTTTCAGGTAAAAATTCCCTGAATTTGTTAATATTCATAAAAGGTAATTCGTGGTGAAATTTAATGATTTTTTTATGTTTATTAGTTAATCCGTATTTTGTTTTTGCAGTATATCCCCAATTTGTGTTTATAGTTTCAGTAAAAAAAACAATATCTGTGTGTTTTAAATGCGATATTATTTTCCTCACGACAGTTAAAGGTTTACATTCAAATATTTCAAGTGTTGCATAAAGCTTTGCCAAAAAGGGTTGTGCGATTATTCTTATATCGTTATTATCATTGTATTTCTCATTAAGTTGTTTTAGACAAACAAGCATCGGTATGTTTAAAATGGCATCCCCAATTCTCCAAGGAATTACGATATCTATTCTTTTATTTTGATATTGCACAAAAGTTATTTATCTCACTAAAACATCATTAAGCTGCATATATATTAGCATAATTATAATTTTAAAGGATTTAAAATTTTTTATTTTCGTTTAAACCAAGTGGCTAATTTTTACGCTTTACAAAAATATCTAAATGTAATTAAATTGTTTTAGTAGATAGAATGTATATTTTCTTACCTTAAGGAATTTAAATGACTATATCCGTTGTAATTCATACTTATAATTCTGAGAAATATCTGGAAGAATGCCTGGAATCAGTGAAATCAGTCGAAGAAATCGTTATTTGCGATATGTATTCTAATGACAGAACTATTGAAATTGCACAAAAATATGGTGCAAAAATTGTTTATCATGAAAATCTTGGTTTCGCAGATCCTGCAAGGAATTTTGCACTTTCCAATGCTTCTCAAGACTGGATTCTGGTGCTTGATTCCGATGAAATAGTACCTAAAGAACTTCTTAGCTATTTAAGAGAATATATTAAAAATCACGATCCTCTTTATGAAGCTGTTTATATTCCCAGAAAAAATATACTCCTCGGGAAAGTCCTGTGGTCATGGTATCCAAACCCAATTATCAGATTTTTCAGAAACGGTGTTGTAACTTATGATGAAAAAGTTCATTGCGCTCCGACTATTCATAAAGGCGGACAGTTTTTCATCGACCCGAAAAGAACAGAATTAGCTTTAATTCATTATAATTATGACTCTATTGAAGCTTTTATATCAAGAATGAATAAATACACTTCTCTAGAACTTGAAAAATTCAGCGAAAGAAATATTAAATTCTCGGTAACGTTACTTTTTACAAGACCAATAGCAGAATTTTTGAAAAGATATTTTCTGAAAAAAGGATACAAAGACGGTTGGCACGGGTTTATTTTTGCTGTATTGATGGGAATTTATAAATTTGTTGCAATAGCAAAACTCTGGCAATCAGAGCTGAATTTGGAAACTAAAGCTTAATTTATAAGAAAATATTTTAAATTATCATTATAAAAATAGATACTTGATTCATTATATTAAAATATATTTTGTAGTAAATTGTACTAAAAAATATAAAGGTCATATTAATGAAAAAGTATTTAATCAGTTTATTTATAGCAATATTTGTTTTAGAAATCGGAATTAATGTAAGCGCAAAGAACTTTGATATTAGTACAAAAAAAGATAGTTTTGATGTTGTTGTAAATAGCAAATCAGGTCCCTGGAATCCGACAATAAATATGTCAAGAAATTATATCCATAAATTAAGAGTAAAACGTAATGGACTGGCTTCTCCAACAATAATTAGAGTAAAACCGGGTGATAATTTAACAATTGAGTATGTATTTGGAGATGTATATGCTGATTTTCAGGGTCATCCTGAGAGAAAAACTGATGCTGATGGGTATCCAAAAACAATGAATACATGTGCGGGGCGTCTTCCTTCTTTCTATATTAATGACCAAATCAATCATATGGCGCTTATTGGAACATTTGCAGATTCAAAAGGTGTTATGGTAGGTTCTCCATTTTTTGTTGGTAATGGATCAGTTAATTTAACTGTTCCAGAAGGAGCAAAGCAATTACAATTAGGAATTAATGACAATTTGTTTAGAGATAATTCCGGTTTATTTATAGTTAAAGTAAATATTAATAATTGAAAATACTTTAAGGTTAGTGTTGATTTATTACATTTAAAAAAGCTGTGCCGTATTTTTTCAGCTTATGTTCGCCCACCCCAGATATTTCAGCCATGTCATCAAGTGTTTCTGGCTTGAGGTTAACCATTTCTATTAACGTTTTATCACTAAAAATAATATACGGCGGCATATTTTCTTCTCGAGCAAAAGATAACCTGAGTTTTTTAAGTTCATTAAACAGATCAAGGTCTTCATCAGCGGTAAGTAAAGATTTACTTCCCCTTGCAGGTTTTTCAAGTTTGGTTTTGCCTTCTAAAATAAATTTTCTTAATTCAATTTTCCGTTTGCCTCTCAAAATATCGTTTGCAGCAGGAGTTGTTCGTAGTGTTGAGTATAGCATGTCCATATCAACAAATCCCAAAATAATAACTTGCCTGATGATAGACTTCCACTGGGCTTCTGAAACTTCCTTGCCTATGCCGAAAGTACTGAGTTTATCATGATTAAATTTCTTTATTTTTTCATCATCCTTGCCCAACAAAATATTTATTATATGCCCTCCGCCAAAGCCGTAGCGTTCAGTTTGCGTTCTATAAATACAGGACAAAACTTTCTGGACATCAATCGTTGCATCATAAGTTACAGGCGGTTGCAGGCAATTATCACAGTTTTTGCAGTTATCTTTTAATTCTTCCCCGAAATAATCCAGCAAAATCTTTCTGCGACAATTAATTGCTTCTACATAGCCGATTAAAGAATTTAATTTTTGATGTTCGATTCGTTTTTGCTCTGGTGATGCATCGGATTTATCAATAAACTGCATTAACTGTACAATATCTTTTAATCCGTAAACCATCCACGCATCCGCAGGCAAACCGTCACGCCCTGCTCTGCCTGTTTCTTGATAGTATGATTCGATGCTTTTAGGCAAATCAAGATGTGCCACAAACCTGACATCAGGCTTATCGATTCCCATTCCAAAGGCAATTGTCGCAACCATTATTACAGATTCTTCCTTTATAAATTTTTCTTGATTTTTCTCTCGTATTTTTTTATCCAAACCTGCATGATACGGCAGGGCGTGAAATCCTTCTTTTTTTAAATACGCGGCAACTTCATCAACACGCTTTCTTGAAATACAATAAACAATCCCTGAATCGTACCGATGTTCTTGTTTTATAAAATTCAAAAGCTGCTTCTTTTCGTTATCTTTAATTTTTACTGTATATTCAATATTCGGTCTGTCGAAACTGGATACAAAGACCTTCCCGTTTTCAAGATTAAGATTTTTTATAATATCTACTCTGGTAATTTCATCAGCAGTAGCTGTTAAAGCGATTCTTGGAACATTCGGAAAGAATTCTTTTAATTTCCCCATTGAGAAACGCAGTGTGCTTCATCTATTGCAAAAAGTGAAATTTTGGATTTTTTTAAAAGGCTTAAAAAGCTATCTGTATTTAATCTCTCAGGAGAAACATACACTAAATCCATCTCATTATTAAATATTTGCTCTTCAACAAACTTTGATGCTTCCTGATTTAATGTAGAATTTAAAACAGAAGCTCTGACTCCTACTTGTTTTAAGGCATTAACCTGATCCTGCATAAGTGCAATCAGGGGAGAAATAACAATTGTAACTCCTTCAAAACAAAGAGCAGGTATTTGGAAGCAAAGGGATTTTCCTCCGCCTGTGGGCATCAAAACAAGAGCATCATTTCCTTTTAAAATATGTTCAATAATTTCTTGCTGTTTGCCACGAAAAGTTTTATACCCAAAAACCTTGTATAAAACCTCTTGAGGATTCTTTAAAGACAGTAACAATTTGGCATACCCCGATGATGATTTATCAAATTAATATTATCATGAAGACTTATTTGAAATTTTTGAATTTATATATCAAAATAATTCATTACAAAAATGCACTCTAATTGCATTTTTGTATAAAAGTCTAAAGTTCAAAATATTTTTCAATAAACTTTTTATAATATCGCATCATAATGATACGATATTGATAATAAAATGATACGATACATGCGAAAGTTCTATGAAACTTATAAAATACTAAATTATATTCAGAAACACATTATATTGTATTGTTTCTAAGCCAAAGTTCAAGTTCTCTAAATTCAAATTTTTGGTTATCATGTAATTCTTTGACAAAAATAATTACTTCATTTGAACTTGTTTTTATTTTTGTTCCATTTACAGATAAAAAAGTATATGTGGCAGCAAATGCTGCTCTTTTATTTCCATCAATAAATGGATGATTTTGCGATAAACTTTCCCAAAGTGCGGCAGCTTCCTGAATTAAATCATCATAATAACCAGTCTGTGGTCTATATAATGCTGACTCAAGAGCTCCTGCATCTCTTAGTCCATGTGAGCCGCCGTATCTATCTACAAGGATTTTATGAATGGCTAATACTTCAATAGTTGTCAAATATTCCATTATTTTGCCAGCTCTTTATATAATTCATCAAAGTCTTCAAGGCTCTTTTCAAAATGCGCCATAATATCAACTAAATCTTCAAATGCTTCATTAACAAGCACTTGAAATTGTTTGCCTTCTTTTTCAGCCAATACTTTAATTTCTTTTAATAATTCCTCATCAGCCTGAGTAGAAAATTTCTTTAATGCTTTAGCCATAATTTTATATCCTATAACTTGACGACTAATTTAATTATAACAAACTATCAAGATAGATCAAGATACATCTTGACGCATTATTGAAATCTAAAAGGTTTATTCATGAACACTTTTATTTAAAAAATGCTTACTCTCTGGTGTCTTTTAATCGTTCGGGAATATCCATAGCCGAATGAAAAATAGCAAGAACAATCATTACGTTTTCTTTTTCTGCTACTTCAAAAAATATAAAGTGTTTTTTGTAAGAAACATAATAAACAGGTCTAACAACATCTTCGTTATAATAAAGATATTTTCTCCAAACTTTTTGTTTTATTGCAGCAAGTTCTATAGATTCATACAATCCGCTAACGTAATCTTCAGCCTGATTTTCTCCCCATTTTTCTTCGGTTGTATCATAAATATTAAAAAGATGTTCTTTAACCAGGGGGTTGTAAATTATTTTCATTTTTTTAATTTTCTTTTAGCTTTACAACGCTGTTTGAACTCTTCTATCGAAGATTTTGGGTCTATTTCTATACACTCACTTAAAGACCTATTAAGCAAAGGGGCAAGTTTTGCATTGAGCTTCAATATTTTTTCATGTTCTATCTTTTCGTAGTGTTGACGAGCTAAATCGCGGAAAAATTCGCTTGCATTATCATAAAGCCCACCTTCTCCACACATTTGTTCAACGTGACAAGCTAAAGGTTCAGGAAGTCTTACATGAACTCTATTTTGTTTCATAATCGCATCCTTTATGTTTTTAATCTTTATAACATGTTAAATCTTGTGCACACAAAAGTCAATATATGATGCCACTATAAAAATATTTTAAAACTCGATTATTTCTTAAGAAATTCTATAGGTAAATATAAAATTAAGTCATCAGCTAGAGATTCAACAAAATCAAACTTTTTATAAAATGATTTAGCGTTTTCATCTTTTGCCTGAACCATAATGGCTTTTATTCCGGCTATTTCAGATGCCTGTATCGTTCTTAAAACAGCATCTCTTAAAAAACTTTTACCTAAGCCATTTCCTTGTTCTTTTTTATCAACAGCAAGTCTTGCTAAAACCATTACAGGTATTTGATAATTCGGTAAATTCCTTTTAATTGAACGAGGAAGGCTGATTTTATCTATGGAGCCAAAAGTCAAGCTATAATAACCAATAACCTTGACGTCTTTTTGAGCCACAAATGTATTTGAAATATTCTTTTTTTGATTTTGAAAAGCATATTTTTTTAAATATTCGTTCAGTTTTTCATTCCCGCAATCAAAATTTTTCAAATTATGACTTTTATTAAGCTTTTCAGGAGATTGATATTTACTCATCAAAAACCCCAGGTTCTTCTAAAAGTTTTTTAATATTAGATAAACTTTTGGGTTTAGTTTCGAGTGCTTTATTAAACTGTTCCCATTGTTCATCATTAAGCAAAAATCTGGTTGGTTCTTCAAATTCAGAACTTTTTTCTATTACAAGTTTGTTATTTTGAATAATTATATTAACTCTGGCATTATCATAATCAATACCGAGTATCTCCTGAAGAGTTTTATCTAAAGGAAGACATCTGCTATTTCCAAATTTTTTCAATGCTCTTGAAACCATAAAACTTCTCCATATTTTACATTGTTATAACTTTATTGTAACCCATGTAAAATATTTTTCAAGAGTAATTTTTATAAATCAGGAGGAAGTTATCAAAACTAAACATAACGACAAGAAAATTTACTATAAATTAAATCGAGAATTTTATCACATGGTTTGCGAAAAATATAAAAATATTAGCTATTTTTTAGCTAATTTCTCATTTTAACTGATAAACTTTATCAAACCTCCTGATAATTGATAGTAGGAATCTATATTTAGCATTCAACTGTTTAAGTGCAACATCCGTATACTTGTTATATCGTGCATCGCCGATTCTCCACGGAAGAACTACATCGATTTTTTATTTTATCCCTGATTTATATTTTCCTGTAGTTGTTTGTCCTCCTTGTCTTCTAATTACTTAACTTAGTTTCATTATAACTTCGGTCAGGTCAAAGTCCAGTCTATAAAGCTGAAAGGTTTACACAGGAAAACATTTTGTTTTTAATCATCAAAATTATCGGGCCACTTCATTGAAGTATGTAAAATTCTTAAAACTTCAACATTATTTAATTTAACCCAATAAACACCAATATAAGA
>Ga0076336_108_pt1 | contig 106815 bp, 93 predicted proteins | sample RifGroC2_FD_68032 | JGI IMG/M metagenome (GOLD analysis project Ga0076336, IMG submission 68032) | Peregrinibacteria bacterium GW2011_GWC2_33_13
GTACTATAATTATGAAAGACCTCACCAAGCTTTGAATGGACTGACCCCAAAAAAAATTCTTGAAAATTTGTCAACGAATTAGTTGACTTTTACAATCCCAACCCCTAATTGCAAAGTAATTAGTATCCCCTGATTTATCGACTTCTTTATTCCCCCTTTTCTTCATCTGCCTTTTCTTTCTTCTTAACTGCCTTTTTATCCTCGGTTTTTTTTCCATTCACTTCAATTTTTTCAATAACCAAATCAGTTAATTCAGCACGAAAACCTTGAGTAAGTCTATACCTTTTTTTCGGCTTCATTTTAAATACCCTTACTTTTTCGCCTCTATAATGCTTTTCAACTTTTGCTTCCACCAAAACATTTTCCAAAATAGGCGTTCCGACTAAAGTCTCTCCTTTTTCATCATCAAACAATAAAACATCATTTAAACGAATAGTCTCCCCTTCTTTATCAGCTAAACGATTAACTGTTATTTTTGCTGACGGTTTGATTATATATTGATGTCCCTGGCACTTAACTACTGCAAACATATTTTAATTAGTTAAAAACATAATTTTTTCCATATTAAATTACGTAATTATAGGAAAAAAATCAAGTAGAAATTAATAAAAAGCTTAAAAAAAAGGCGTTTGTCATTGAATTAAAAAATTATTTTTTACATAATTTACAACTTCCAAAACAACTCTATCAAAAACTTCTCTCTCAGTATCGCTGAATTTACTTAAAACAAATGAAGAAGTATTAATATTTGGATTTGATGTTTCCCCTCTGCTTTCGATCCCTATTCTAAGCCTTTGAATTTCCTCGGTTTTCAAAAAATCAATAATTGATTTCATGCCGTTATGCGTTCCGGCCGAACCTTTTTCACGATAGCGAAAACTACCGATTGGCAAATCCAAATCATCATAAACAATTAAAATATCCTTATCTTCAAATTTATAATAATATTTTAATTTACTAAGTGCTTCTCCTGACAAATTCATGAATGTCAAAGGCATGGCTAAAATAATTTTTTCGTTATTATAAAGACCCTCAGTTATCGCTGATTTTAATTTTTTATCCTCAATAAGACCGCCAAAGCCAATTTTATCTTTTAAAACTTTGATGAATTCAAATCCCGCGTTGTGCCGAGTTCCAAGATAATTTGATCCCGGATTGCCCAAACCTACAATCAATTTCATGAAATAACGTTAATCTAGATAAATTATTTTATGTCCGTTTTTCAAAATTAAAATATCACCCCTTTTGGCTCCGATTTTTTTCAATTTCGGATTAACTCCCAATTTAATCATCACGTCATATACCCTGCCCAAAGCTTCTTCATTTGAAAAATCAGTCATTTTTATAATTTGGTCAAAACGCGGTCCGGAAATTTCATAATTATGTTTGCCATCAATAACCCCAAAATCAATTATATCCACATGCTTTGATAATTTTTCCAAATGCGGACGAAATATTTTAAATTCTTCAATGTTCAGTTCGGAAATCGGTTCTGATTCAGCTTTGTTTGCTTTTACTTTTTCCCGCATTTTGAATATTAATTCAGTAATATTCTCATTTGTAACCGCGGAAATAAAAATTAGATCTCGAACTTTAAGTTTCAAAAAATCTTTTTTTAATTTTTTTCTTTCAGTATCTGATATTAAATCTGATTTACTGATGACAACAATGCGCTCTTTTTTTAATAGTTTCGGATCATATTTTTTAAGTTCGATATTTATTTTCTTAAAATCTGAAATCGGATCAGGCGAATTTCCTTCAATCAAATGAACTAAAATCGCTGTTCTTGCGATATGACGCAAAAAATCATATCCCAAGCCTTTTCCCTCGCTTGCCCCTTCTATCAAGCCGGGAATATCGGCAACAACGAACGTATCAGCCATTTTTTTATCATATCTGCGCATTTCCACCACACCCAAGTTAGGTATCAAAGTTGTAAAATGATATTCAGCGATTTTTGGCCTCGCGTCAGAAATTCGCGAAATCAAAGTGGACTTTCCCACAGAAGGAAAACCAATAATACCTACATCCGCGACCAAACGCAGTTCCAAAAAATATTCCTTTTCTTCACCGGGCTCACCAAGCTCAGCAAAAGCAGGTGTTTTTCGTATAGAACTGGTAAAATTTGCATTGCCTTTTCCTCCAATTCCTCCGGCCGCAGCCTTGAAAAGCTCTCCATGAACTTTTAAATCAGCAATCAAATTATCATGAGTAACATCATAAATCATTGTTCCGCATGGTACCTTTAAATACATATCGGGAGCCTCAGCCCCTGTCATATTTTTTGAATAACCTCTTTCTCCGTCTTTGGCCCGAAAAGTTATTTTATTTCTAAAATCAGAAAGTGTATTCAAATTTGCATCGGCAATAAAATAAATATCTCCTCCCCTTCCTCCATCACCTCCATTGGGGCCGCCGTAAGGAACATGTTTTTCCCGACGGAAACTTTTACAACCGTCCCCTCCCTTTCCGGCCGCCAATCTGACTTTAACTTGATCGCAAAACATAAAAAATTGAATTTTAAAATAAATTTTCTTAAATTAAAGATACAGAAAAAACGAGAAATGGCAAGGACAGTGATCGTAATCACTACAATTCACCTCCCAAAATTCCTCTTCGCCCCATTATAATATTCAATAGCTTTGTCTAATTCTTTTTCATCAAAATCCGGCCAAAAAGTTTTTGTAAAATAAAGCTCGCTATAAACGCTTTGCCATGGCAAAAATCCACTAAGGCGAATAGAACCGCCGGTTCTGATTATTAAATTAGGATCAGGAATTTCATTTGTATCCAAATATTTGGATATTAATTCTTCATTGACATCTTTACTTGAAATTTTGGAATCAACAATACTCTTGATTGCTCTGGTAATCTCATCTTTTCCGCCATAATTAAAAGCCAAAATCAAATTTAAATTTTGGTTGCCTTTAGTTTCATTCATTACTTTATCCATGATTTTATTTAGAAATTTCGGAAGGTTTTCTCTTGTCCCAATCACTTTAACTCTGATTTTATTTTTTTTTAACCAATCAAAATGCTCCAATATTTTCTTGGCCAATGAAAAAATGTGTTTAATTTCATTTGCTTCCCGTTCTTTCAAGTTTTCCGTGGATAAACCCCAAATAGTTAAATGAGAAATTCCTTTATTTATACATTCTTCCGCAATTCTCTTAATATTTTTTGCGCCGGCCGTATGACCTTCCATTTTAGTTTTATTGTTTATCAAAGCCCAACGCCGATTGCCATCCATTATAATAGCTATATGTTGAATATTATTCATTGTATATGATTAAATGATGTAGCTGTGCCGGCTAAAGCTTAGCACTGACCATGTCCACCTTCGCTAAAGCTACGGTGGACAGCCTTCCGTTTCCGACTCACTTTGTTCGTCGCAAAGCGAAGGCTGGTGCCGAAGGAGGGACTTGAACCCTCACAGAATTGCTTCTACATGGCCCTGAACCATGCGCGTCTACCATTTCGCCACTTCGGCTTGATTACTTCTACATGGCCCTGAACCATGCGCCCCCGCAATGCGGGGCAATTCCGCCACTTCAGCATGATTAAAATGATCAGGAATCAGGAATGAAATGCATTATTCCTGATTCCTGATCACTTCCCAATAACACTCACCATCACTTCCCTTTTTCTCGGTTTATCAAGTTCAATTAAAAAAATCCTTTGCCATCTACCTAAAGCCATTTTTCCATCAATAATCGGGACATGCTCGCTGCTCGTTCCTATAAGCATTTGCTGGCAATGAGAATGTCCGTTCGCGCATTCATCGCTGATATTGCACATAGTCGACTTATCACGTTTTTCAAAATCATCATGAAGATAATTCCTCGAAACAGGCAATAGTTCCTGAATAAACGCCTTAAAATCCTGATGAAAACCCTCTTCCCTTTCATTTATTTTAATAGAAGTGGTTGTATGCATTGTAAAAACATTTACCAAACCGTTTTTTATTTTGGATCTTTCGATAAATCTTTGAACATCATCAGTTATATCGATAAATTCTAACTTGGTTTTGGAACTAAATTTTAAAATATGATGAATAATTTCCATTTTTTATCTTTAAAATCTATAAAAGTATTGTTTAATAACTTTTTAAAAAACCTTTATATTTATATATTAAATGATTTTTAGATTCAAGGAGAATATTTTTTGTCCGGTTATCACTACCCGAAAAAAATCATCTTTACATTAATATGATTTTTCTATATTTTAATTCTTGTTTAAATCTTCAGAGAATTTTCAATCAAGAGCTGAGAAAATCGGTAAAAAAGGGATAATCAATCCGGCAAAATAGACTAAAGAGTTTTTGCACTTTAAAATTGCCTGAGATAGCCATCAGGAATCAACGATCAGCAATCAAGCCGAAGTGGCGGAATTGCCCCGCATTGCGGGGGCGCATGGTTCAAGGCCATGTTGAAGTAATCAAGCCGAAGTGGCGGAATTGGTAGACGCGCACGACTCAAAATCGTGTAGGAGCAATCCTGTGAGGGTTCGATTCCCTCCTTCGGCACCAGCCAACTCGCATTTTATTAAAAACTTTCTCTTAATTTTTTATTTTTTATTTTTTTAACTCTTTTTTTGAAATGGAAAACCAAAAAAAGGAGGTCCTCTACTCGTCAACAATAGAGGAAAGCAGAATTTTTGATTTTATGTCACAAAGTAAAATACCAATTCCAAATGTGATTGAATTTGCTAATGCCCTGTCGCAGGACAAGGAAGCGTCTAGAAATTCGAAATTTGCGACTATGAATCCGATAGAAGAGGATTTGGTAACTCTATTGAATACAAAAACTCCTCATCAAATTCAGGATAGTTTGAGATATATGAGTTTACAAATAGCTATAGAAGAAATGCCTGAAGGAAATTTTCTGAAAGAGAAAGAGATTGCGGATCTAAATGAACAATTAATGCAGGAACTTCGCAAACGTATGGAAAATTTACAAATGGAGGGCTTAGAATTTGAAGAATTATTTGGTAAAAACCCTGAACCTGAAGAAATAGTAATGGTTTCAGAAGAGCGGGAGGAATTACCTAAAGACATACTCCGCATAATCGAACGTTTAAAGAAATCAGTCGAAGATGCAGAAATTTTATTTAACTAAGAATATTTAAGAAAGTAAAACAAAAAGCCATTAGTCTAAAACTAATGGCTTTTTAAAATTTCACACTTCAAATAAATTCTTATCCCTCAAATTTTTGTGATAAGTAATCGCAAATCTATGCGATTCATCACGAATTCTTTGAAGCAGATGAAGAACAGAGCTATCTTTTGAAATGATTAATGGGTCTTTCTCATTAGGTATAAAAATTTCTTCATTCTTTTTAGCAATTGAAATTACCGGTATATTAATTATTTCCATTTCTCGCAAAATTTCCATTACTGAAGAAAGTTGGCCTTTTCCTCCATCTAACAAAATCAAATCAGGTTTACTTGAAAATGATTTATCGATTTTTTTAGGCTCAAAAGCCATTCTTAAAATATTTCCACTGCATAAACAGGTTTCTTTGCAGAAATTGTTAATATTTTTTTCTATAATTTCGGGTGCGATTTTAATTTCTTTAAATCCAAATACAGCATAATAATCTTTTAATTCTGATTTACAAATTAAATAAAGCCTTTTTGGTTTAAATTTTTCGACTAACTTTTTGATTATAAGATAACCAAATTTTTTACCTCTAAAAGTTTCATCAATCCATAAAGAAGATAAAATTTTAACATTTTCTTCATAATTATAAATTCTGCCAAAACCTATAATCTTATCTTCTTTAAACATTGCAAGAAAATCTTCTTTTTTTAAATCAAAATCAGAAATAGTCGGTGTACTTTCAATAATTTTTTTTATTTCTTCAAACTCTTTTTTATTTGGTGTTTTAATTTTTATATCACTGTTTTTTTCTTCTTCCATTTCAAATTTCAAATATTTTAATCGTCTTTTTAAAATTTCTTGCATAGATCCGAAATCATCTATTTTTCCCTGAAAATTTCTTAATTTAAAACGCCGGTAATCGGATTTTAAAGGCTTTCCGCTGTCGAAAACTATCATGGATGCTACAGTTTCACTACCTCCAAGATGAGAAATATCGAACGCTTCTATGCGCTTTAAATTCCTATCTATTCCCAAAATTTTTCCTAAATTTTTAATTGCTCCCACGGTTCTCTCTTTCTCTTTTTCAAAATCAGCCCGCAAAGTTTGGCTGTAAATAAGCGCGTTTCTTCGAGCCAATTCCAAAAGCTGATCTTTAATCCCCTTTTGAGGAATTAATATATTCACTTTTTTCCCTTTTTCATTTTTCAAATATTCTTCAATTATTTCACGATCTTCAAATTCATGTGGTACAACGACTTCATTCGGAAAATCCGCGGCAATTTGATAATAATGTTTTAATAAATAAGTCAAAATGTCAGGCAGATCCATTGAATTCAATGACACGGTTCCAAGTTTGAAATTTTCCTGATTAATAAGCTTCCCATTACGAATCACAAAAACCGTCAAAATAATGGTATCTTCATGAATGACATAATTTATGATATCACGGCTTATTAATGAAGGTTCCGAAATGATTTGTTTTTCGGTAATATTCTGAATATTTTGCAGATTGTCGCGAATTTTCGCTGCTTGTTCAAATTTTTTTTCTTCAGCGAATTTTTGCATTCTTAATCGAATAGTGTCTTCTATTTCCTTAGTATGGCCTTCAAAAAATCTGCAGATATTATCAATCATCTCCTGATAATAAACTTTCGATATTAAGCCGATACATGGCGCGGCGCAACGATTAATATGATATTCCAAACAAGGATAATTAATTGTTTTTTTAGTAACTTTAACCTCGCTCTTATCTTCAAAATCTTGAATCAATTCCATTTCCAGAGTGCAATTACGAATCGGAAAAATTTTTCTTATTAATTCCAAAAGTTGAATCACTCTTTTTGCCGATGTTTTGGGACCATAATATTTCGCTCCGTCTTTCTCTATTTTTCTGGTTAAATATATCCTGGGAAAATCCTCATTCTTAGTCACTTTTATATATACGTAATTTTTATCATCTTTCATCAAAACATTGTATTTAGGTCTGATTTCTTTGATTAAATTCGTTTCCAGAATTAAAGCTTCCAATTCCGTATTGGTAATTATAAATTCAATATCTTTAATTTGCGAAACAAGGCTAACGGTTCGCTCGGATTTATGATTTTTTTGAAAATAAGACTTTACACGTTTCTTTAAAGATTTTGCCTTGCCAACATATAAAATATCCTTATTTTTATCCAGAAATTTATAAATTCCAGGTTCAAAAGGAATTTGCCTTAATTTTTCTCTTATGGAAATTTCATTATTGCTCATAAACTAAAAGAATACTTAATTGATCAAAAATCAAAATATAATAAAAACGCAAAAATTTCAAATTTTTAACTGACTCAATTTATTTTCAAATTTTCTTTGGATCTCGGCTCTTTTATCAAAATCATGAAATTTTAACATATTTTTACTGATGATTGTGCCTGAAGTATTTTTCAATTGTTCTTTTTTTTCAAACGCCCGCTTCATTTGCCATTCTTTTAAAAAATTTTCAATTTTATTTCCAAATTTACCTGAAAGCAAGGCTTCCATAAATTTTCTAAAAAAAGATTTAATTTTAAGAATTTCAATTTTTAATTCATGCCTTTTTAAATCATAAAAATAATCTTTTAGCCAATATTCGTTTTTTTTGAATAATTTTGTAGAAATATCATTCAGGTCAAAAATAGAATGCAAAGTTTTCATCCAAAATGCCAAATAAATATCATGACTATTTTTAATTTTACCCAAATCCAGTTCATTTTCGCTTATATAAAAACTCAAACAAAACTTGCCCGCGATTTTTCTCCCATGCCTTCTCAAACCAAATAAGTGAAATATTGAAGTAATAAAAAATCTGGCTAAAAAAAGCCGATTATTTTTAGACACAATCAATAAATCAATGTCGCTTTTTTCATCAAAACTACCCAAGGCTAAATTATTGCAAACAAAAACACTATTGATAAAAGGTAAAAAACTGATCAATTTTTGCGCGAATTTTACTTTTCTCCACATTTTTTTCTTTAATTTTTCCTGTTTTAATCGTTTGGGAATTAAATTCTTTCTTTTGTTTAAATAAAAAAAATTATCATAACTTGAAATATCTTTATTATTTTTGCAAAAATTTTGTATGTTTTTGCCGGATATATTTATATCACCAAGAAAAAAAACTATTTCCTCCAAAGTTAATACATAATCAAAAAGATCAAAAAAAACCAATATTTCCAAAACTCTATTTTGCCAATTTTTAAATTCATTCATAAATAAAATTATTCATCTATGAATATAAATTAGAAATAAAAATTTAAAAAGGTTATCTCAAATTCCTGATCTTTGATCTTTAATATCCGATTTTTTTTCATCCCTCTCTTTCTTTAATTTTTCAAAAAGACTTTCTTCAAAATTTTCATCCTTCAAATTATCGCTGAATAAACCTTTAAGGTAATGCATGGCTTTCTTGAATTTTTTCTTTTCATGCGCTTTTGCTTTAAAAAGCTGCACAACTTTATTATCCGGATCGCGTTTCAAAAGACGATCACAAACTTCTTCAACTTCCGCGTATTTTTCCTCGTTCAGCCACATGCCGAGAAGCTCGATAATGACATCTTCATCATTTTTAGCCATCAAAGACTTTTTTAAGGTTTCCGTTCCGAGCATCAAATAACCGACTTTATGCTTCATTAAATATAAAATATATAAGAATCCAAAAATTACCAGAAGCAAAGTCTCGGTCAAAAAATCTTTTTGTAAAAAAATGTTAAAAAGAGTATGTAATGAAGTCGCGATTAAAAAGCCCGTTAAAATTTGTTTTTGTTTAAAAATATTCGCTCCCTTGATTTTAAAAATTTTATTGAAAAATGTTATAAAAGGATATTTTTTCCCTTCCCATTTTGTTTGAGCGAAAAAAGATTCCGAGAAGATTGCCAAAGCAAAATAATAACCAAAAATGCCCGTAAAAACAACGTGAGCGCAAACTGTGATTAATGATCTGAAAGTAAATATAAAAAATAAATCCACAAAATTATTTTTCAAAACAGATTCAATAAAAAAGAAAATATTTTCTATAAATGCAAATCCGAGAGCCGATGCCATGCTTAAAAAAACCACTTGATTGATGGTCTGCAATTTTGCGATAAATTTATGTAAAACAACAATCATGCCAAGCTTAGCGGTTTCTTCAAAAGTCGCGAACATAAAAGTTATGGCAATTGTGCTGAGAGTCACATTTGCAATTTTTTTCATTAAACCGACTTCCAGATTGAATTCAGGATGAATCGACCAGAGGTGTTGAATTCCAAGAGTCACCAAAACGCTGAAACAACCTAAAATAAAAGCGACTTTAGCCAGCTTTCTGGCTTGTTCATCATTTTTTTTAATATACGAAAATAAATCGAACCAGATAATGGCAGGTAAAGAAGCCAAAAATATTACTGAAACTAATTTTATTATATAAATTGTATCAAATTGCATTTTTAATGAAAAAATGTTATTCTAGTTGGATTTATCTATATATTTTATCTCAATATGGCAATTTTATCAAGAAAAACAGGAAAACCGGCCTACGAAATAATAAATTTCAAATGGTTCCTTATTTCCGGATTCGTAGTCTTGTTTTTCGCTTTATTTACTGTAAAAACCTATCAAGAAAAATATCACTCAGTAGCCGACATAAATGAAATTACTAACTTTTGCGAGCAAAGATTTTCAAGCCAAGAAACAAAAATAAATGACTGCATTGAATCAATCCGAGTTTGGATGAAAAAATGAGAATAATAACTTTGAATATTGATTATTTGTTTTTAAACAGCATTTTAATTGCGGTTCCATTAAACCCGTACTCCTGCCTGATTTGATTTTCAATATACCTGCGATAGGAAAAATGTACTAATGTCCGATCATTAACATGAAAAGTAAACGTTGGAGGATTGATTCCATCCTGAGTTCCGGAATGAATTTTTAAAACTTTCTTTCCTTTTCTGGGTATGGCTGTTTGCATGATTATTTTCTGCAAAAATAACGAGAAATCATCATCCGGAATTCTCATTTTTCGATGTTCATCAATTTGCAAAGAAATATTTAAAAGTTCGGTTAAGTTTTTTCTTTTTAAAGCTGAAATGAAAATAACAGGAGCAAATGGCAAAAAAGGCAATTCACGCCTAAGAATGTTTAAAAATTTATTCTTTTCTTCCTGATAATCTTCAAACGTATCGGTTTTATTCACTGTAATCACAATTCCTTTATGATTTTCCAAAGCAAATTGGATCACATGTTTATCTTGACTCGTAATTCCCTCCACGGAATCAATAAGCCAAAATACTATTTCAGATTCATTAATCGCGTTCAAACCTCTCATCACACTGAATCTTTCCAAAATTTCCCGAATCTTCCCTTTTCTTCGGATTCCCGCAGTATCGATTAGTTTTAAAATTTTATCATTATATTCCAAATAATGGGATATGGAATCGCGAGTTGTTCCCGGGATATCGGACATAATTAATTTATCTTCATTGATCAGCGCATTGACAAGAGTTGATTTTCCTGTGTTTGGACGTCCGATAATGGCAATGGGAATTTCTTTTAAATTTTTTTTGCTTTCTTGTTCTTGAAAATCAAAATCTTTTAAATGATTCACCACTTCAGATTTCAAATGATCCAAACCAAACGCATGTAAAGCTGAAATGGGTATAGGCTGGCCAAATCCCAATTGATACAGTTCAGAGCATCCATCCGAAATTCGGCTATTATCACATTTATTGGCTACTAAAATCGCTTTTTTCCCTTTTTTGCGAATTAAATCAGCAGCATAAAAATCATCACTGCTAAGATTACTTTTTGCGTCAATCATGATTAAAATCAAATCCGCATCATTGATCGCCAATTTAGTTTGACTTTGAACATCAGCCTCAATATCCATTTTTTGCCCAAATTCCAAACCACCTGTATCAACAAATATAAAATCTTTATCATTTAAACTGACTTTTTCAAAAATCCTATCTCTTGTTGTACCGGGTATATCTGATTCAATAGCCAATCTTTTGCCCACAATCCGATTAAACAAAGTTGATTTGCCGGTATTTGGACGACCGATAAGCGCCACCAAGGGCACCATAATGAAGTATTTAAAATTTAAAATTGTATAAAAACTCTATTCTATTTATTATCGATATGCAAGAGAGGAGAAATTAAAAGTTATTCATTAAAAATTATTTCTCATGTCAATTCTACAAAATATAAATAAAATTCAGCAAGAAATTAAAAATTCCGAATCACCTGCTTCAATCATAGTGTGTGTCAGCAAAAATCGAAGTATTGATGAAATAAATGAAGCTTTAAATTCAGACATCAATCATATCGCGGAAAATCGCGTACAGGAAGCGCAAAAGAAATTCCCTTTTTTGAAAAAAAGCGTAAAAAAACATTTAATCGGTCATTTACAAGGAAATAAAGTCAAAAAAGCAGTAGAAATTTTTGATCTGATTCAATCTGTTGATAGTTTGAATTTGGCTAACAAAATCAATCAAACTGTTAGAAAAATGCAAAAAAAAATGGAAATTTTTTTGCAAATCAATATTTCCAAAGATCCGGCAAAATTTGGCTTTGATCCTGATGATTTTTTAAATAAATTTGAAGAAATTTCCAAATTGCCGAATCTGACAATAACAGGTTTAATGACTATTTTGGAAAATAATGGCAGCGATGAATCAAAAAAAAATGACTTTGAGCGAATGAAAAAAATATTTAATGATTGTAAAAAAATAAATGAATATTCAGAAAATCTGAAATATTTATCAATGGGTATGAGTTCTGATTATATGATTGCTTTGGATTGCGGCTCGAATATGATTCGCGTTGGTTCAAAAATATTTGAATAAATCATCACATTTATGTATTTTAAATTTTAGATTATATTCAATTTATTTTATTTTTTAAATTTATTATGAATAAAGATTCCAAATTACAAAAATTCGTTCAAGATACAAAAAAAAGTATCAAAAATATTAAAGAAAAAATCAGCACTAACAAAAAAACTGTGGCAAATAAGGAGGAAAAAATAAGTAAGATTAATTTACCTGATAAATTACAGCAGAAACAAGGTCAATTAGTGCATATATCCTCAATAAGCGTTGCCAAGGCAACAGTGGTAATAATTTTATTGTATGTACTTTCTTTGTGGGTTGCTAAAATAAGTGACATACTGATTCTTTTTTTTATCGCGTATTTTTTATCCGCAGCTCTTGATCCTACAATCGATTATCTTGAAAAAAAGAGAATTCCTCGATCTGCGGGCATTCTTTTTATTTTTCTCTTAATATTTAGCGGTCTGATTTTTTTCCTTTCCAATTTAGCTCCACTGATCGCCACGCAAATCTTAGAATTGGCAAACAAAATTCAAGATATGGTTATCAATTTGACCAGAGACAATCCTGAAAGCAAAATACCGTTCTTTGATAAAATTAAACCTCTCCTCAATCAATTTATTGATACTATTGATAGAGAGACTTTGACAAACAGTATTACTGAGACATTAAGAAAAATAGGCAGTACATTGGAAAGTTTTGCGGGCAATGCATTTAGGGCTTTATCGGCAATTTTTCAAAGCATAGCAAATGCCGTGGTCGTTTTGGTATTAACATTTTTTATGAGCGTTAATGAAAAAAGCATTGAGAGATTTTTCACTTCACTGTTTCCTTCAAAACATACTCAGTATATTTTAAATAAATCCGAAGATATAAAAAATAAAGTCGGATTTTGGCTTCGAGGACAAATTATCCTGGGCATTTTTATTGGTGTTCTGACTATGATCGCGTTGTCAATTATTGGAGTGAAATACGCTTTAACTCTATCAATGATTTCCGGAATCATGGAATTTATTCCGGTAATTGGACCTATTTTGACTTTTATTATCAGTATTCCGATCGTTCTCAATCAGGATCCGATTTTGATAATTTGGGTGGCTATCGCTTTCATTGTTATTCAACAATTGGAAAATAATGTTTTGGTTCCTTTGATTATGAAAAAATCAACAGGATTGAGTCCAATCATAATTATTTTCGCCATGCTCGTCGGATACAGATTCTTAGGCATTTTGGGTATGATTTTGTCCGTCCCGGTAGCTACCATAATTTCGATTTTTGTTTACGATTACGTAAAGAAGGAAAAGTAATCATATAGCAGACCTCTCACTGATTACCTTCACCGTCTTCATTGCGCATTTTCTCCACGAAAAACCTCGGGCATATTCGCGGGCTTTTTCAACTCTTTCATCTTCTCTTCCTCTAAGTATCGCGACTTCCAAAGCATTTGTAATATCATTAATATCATAAGGATCTATAAATAATGCATTTTCCTCGCCTGCGATTTCCGATAAGGAACCGGCGCGTGAGGTAACAACAGGACAACCGCATTTCATTGCTTCCAAAATTGGAAAACCGAAGCCTTCGTAAAAAGACGCGCAACAATAGCATTCTGCCGCATTATAAAGAAGCAATTTATCACTTAATGGTACATATCCCAAAAATTTCACAAAGCTTTTTTCCGTTAAAACCGGTGTTTTAAAAATTTTTGGATTTTTGAGTCCGGCAATTATCAATTCATAATCATTTTCTTCGTGTTTTTCATTTAATTTTTCAACTGCTTTGATTAAAGTTTGTAAATTTTTTCTGGGTTCAATCGTGGAAATCGTTAAAATAAATTTTTTCTTTAAACTATATTTTTCTCTAATTTCTTCCAAACGCTGCGCATTTTCAATCTTCTGAAATTTTCGCGACACCCCATGATAAATTACATCAAATTTTTCTTCCGGCGCTTTATAATAATTGATTAACTCATTTTTAGTAAATTCAGACACCGCTATGATTTTATCGCTGCTTAAAGCTTCTTTTTTCGGACGGAGAATTTTATGCCATAATCGTGTTTTTAAAGAGAAATTATTAGGATATCTTTCAAAAGATAAATCATGAAAAACCGTTATTTTGCTGCAATTTTTTGAAACCGGCGCGGGTCTGGGATCAAGAACCACAAAAGCATCAATATTTTTTCCGATTTTTTTAGCAACCAATTTATCAAGTTTCGGCCATCTTAATAATGACAAGCATAAATTAAAAAATTTATTGGGATACCGCGTACCGATCATTTTGAATTTTTTAAAGGCTTTTTTTTCAAATTCCAAGCCTGAAAAAGAATTGTAATAAAAATAATATTTATTGTGTTTGTCTGTTCGCAAAAGCTGCAATGATAAATTGCTGATATATACGGTAACTCCGCTGATTTTAGCGTGAATTAACGGTCTGATATCTATTACGATGTTCATAATTATGGTTAAAAAATTCGTTTTTTAAATCAATACCGGAATTATTTGATCTTTTTTGAATAACTCATTTATTAATTTAAGATCTTTAAATTCGGTTTGTCCCACCTTCACAAACAAAAATATAACCTTATTTTCCAGTTTTGTTAATTCGGAATGTAAAGGAAGCGACGAATAGATCAAAAGTTTGTCAAATTGTCCTTTTAATATTTCAAATAAATTCAAATCTACGATTTTTCCCTCCCCTGCCGGAATTAAAAATATATTTTCGTCATTGCTAACTTCAATTAAATATTTTTTTAGATCGTCCTCATTTTTTGCGTCACTAATGCCCAAATGTGAATTTCGGTCTTTTGCGAACAATTCTTTCAATTTTCTTTCCTTCAATTCATGATCGATTAAAAGTGTTTTTCCTTTAACTTTTTCACTAATTTTAGTGATTATTGAAGGCATAAATTCAAGAATGGGAGAAAGTGTGGCAGCCAATATTATCATTTTATCCTGAGCCGCAATAAAATTACACAATTCCAAAATGCCATTTGAATTGGATTTATTTAAGGTAAAAACAGGTGTTTCCGGAAATATGCTTTGTATTTGGCTGTCAAAAGATATTACTCCCAAAAACAATTCCCAAAAATAAATTAAAAAAATCGAAACAAATAATCCCAATAAAAATCCTAAAACAAGATTCATTTTATAATTGGGATAAACAGTGTTGCCGCTAATATAATTAGTGGCAATCGCATAATTGTTTTTTGTGATGGAATTGTATTCATTGATCTCGTTTTTTAACAAATTCAGCACTCCGGAACCATAATCATTGATCTGACTCTCAGAGGAAAATGGAATTTTCAAAGTAATGGCCAAATTTTGCATGGCTTGCTTTTTGGCTCCGACAACCTGAATTTCTGTGCCAATATCATTTTGAATTTTTTTAATGAAACCCGGATTTTTAAACCATCCGATTATTGTTTCTCCGAATTTATCAGCAGCTTCGATCAGATCAACATCGCTTGATTTTGAAAGAGCATCACTCTTTAACTTTTCAGTACCTAAAGAAACAAAGATCAAAATTTCCTGCTGTTTTTTTTCCAGAAAATAAGTCCAAAATCCTGACATAAAAATAAAAAAAACAGTAATCAAACTAATAAACAATAAATTTCTTCGTCCAAAATGTAAAAGAGATGATATTTCCATAGTATTTTAATTAAAAAGATTTTTATTTAAAAATAAATTCGTTATTATTATATGCTTTATAAGTTTTTCTCACATATTGAGAAAAATGTGCTTCAAATTTTTCTCCGGAAAATTTTTCGCAATGAGCTCGAATTTTTTTAAAATCAAATTCAGTCTCCAAAAATTCTTTGATACCGTGGTTTAGACTTTCAGAAGTTTGATCTTGAAAATAAATTCCTGTCTTTTTATCAATAACAGTTTCCAAAGCTCCGCCTTTGGCAAAACAAATAACCGGCCTTCCACAAGCCATTGCTTCAACAGGAATAATGCCAAAATCTTCAAATTGGGGAAATATCAATGCTTTGCAATTTTCATACATTAAAGAAAGTTCATTTTCCGGAACTCTGCCTAAAAATTGAATATTACTTTTTGCCATCTCTTTCAAATGCTCCAATTCCCCTCCCTCCCCTACGATTTTTAGAGGAAGTTTGTTCTTATTGAAAGCTTCAACTATTAAATCAAATCTTTTATAAGCAATTAATCTGCCTATAGCCAAAAAATAAGTTCCTTCTTTTTCACTCAAATTGAATTTATCAATATTGCATGGCGGATAAATAACATCACTGTCTCTTCGATAAAACTTTTTAATTCTCTTTTTCACGCAATTGGAATTCGCGACAAAAGCATCCACTCGATCAGCTGCCATTCTATCCCAAACTCTGATATCGGAAAGCGCATAGTGAACAAAACCGCGCAAAAATTTCGGAATTCTTTGTCTATTGATATAATCATGAAAATCGTCCCAAACATAACGCATGGGATTATGACAATAAGAAATATGCAATGTCTCAGCCTTTGTGATAACGCCTTTAGCGGCACTATGAGAACTCGACAACACAATATCATAGCCGCTTAAATCAAACTGTTCAAATGCATAAGGCATTAATTTTAAAAAAGGCCTATGATTTAATTTTGATCCGGGTAATTTTTGAATAAATGAAGTAATAATATTTTTACCTTTAAATGAAGGCATTTTTTCTTCATTGAATATACTCGTGAAAATAGGAGCTTCAGGATAGAGATTGGATATGGTCTCAATCACTCTTTCCGCCCCACCATAATTAGTCAGCCAATCGCAAATAATTGCTATTTTAGGCATAATTTTATCAATATTAAATCAAAACCCATAATAAAGAGAGGCGGGAAAAAATGCAAGGATGAGAAAAAGGTCATCAGTAATCAGCCATCACTATCAACTGATTACCGCCAATTTTGCTTCTTCCAATGATGTATAGCATTTAACCAATTGCGTTAAACCTACAACTTGTAAAATATCAATAATATTTTCTTTAGCTTGAGCAATCACAATATTTCCGTTTTTTGCCGTAACTTTTCCATACCAGTCAGTAAGGTAACCGATCGCCTTGCTATTCATGTATTCAAGAGCTGAAAAATCTAAAATCAAATGTAAATTTTGAGGGACCTCTTCAATTAATTTATAAATTTTCTGAGAATTTTCATCAACATTACTCTCATCCAATTGACCTTCGAATTTCACAATTTTTATATTTTTTGTGTTATCTGCAGTGGCAACCTGTTCTACGGAAATATTTACATAAGTCATTTTAATTTAAGTTAATTTACTATGATTTTAGAATAATATTTGATGATTTATTTGATAGCCCGTCTTTTTCAAGATTTTTATTTTCTTCATCGTGCAAATACTTTTTTACTCTTACAATTAACCCTTTTCCTGATTTTCTGTCAATGAATTCCTGTTCATCCGTCCACGAAGAGACTATTTGAGGAAGCCCCCTGCCTCTTAATCCGATATTTTGTAAAAATTCTTCACTTTTTCGTTCTCTCATCAACTTATTCATTTCAGCCGCTGATTTTTGCGATGGTCCCGTTCCCGTATCTTCCACATATATTTCAATGAAATTTCCAATAATACTGAAAAAAGTAATTTTAATTTCTTGATCTTTGGAAGAACCATGCTCGATCGCATTGTTACAAAGCTCATCTACAACCGATTGAAACCTATATGACCATTGACCGGAAAAACCGGTAATATTCTTAGTCAAAGACAAAGTAAAATCCCTAATACCTGACATAAAATAAGCATTTGTCGGCAAGGTTATAGAAATTTTAATAGGTTTTTCGGAATTTAAACCTGAATTTTGTTCTTGATTTATGGTTTTTTGGGACATATTAGCTACAATTGCTATAATGAACTTGATTTACATTTCAAAATATTTTATCATACTTTCCTATATAAGGTCAAATAATCAAATTCTAAAATTATATAATAAATTAAACTAAACATATGGAAAAAACGACTAATGATAAAAATGAAAATTTGGGAGAAGAAGATAAAAAAAATAATTCACCATCGCTCACTGAAGGCACAGATCTTCCCATTCATGAATTCATAAACGAATTAGAAGAGCTTCCAGATCCTAAATTAACAGAAGCATTACATGGAAAATATTCAGAGCCAACACATTTAACACGTATGGATAACGGAGAAAAAACAAATGAAAAAAGGAGATTAGTTATTGAAAAAGCTGGTATATTAGCATCTGATAATTTACAAGAAAACCGTCAATGGGGAGGCTTAATTCATCATTTAATGTTAGTTTGTAGAGTTGCCGCTTTTTATGCTAAAAAAATAGGAGTTGATCCATCTTTAGTAGTTAACATTATATTGGCAAATTTTCTTGGAAAAAGACAATGGCGAGAATCTATACAATATAAAGAAGGCATACTAAATAAATTACCCGATGAGAAAAAACCAAAAAATGAATTGGAAACAGCAATTCAATTATTTGATAATTTAGAATTACCCGAAAATATAAAAAAAATTTCCCAAAATTGGCAGGGATTAAAAGATTGCAGAGATGACAAAGAAAATAAAGCTCTATATTGTGCAGTTTATGCGACAATAAGAGTTGAACAAAGTATACTCAAGCCACATCAACGTTTAGCAATACAATTTTATAATAGATTTGTAAATCCAACTGATAAAACCCCAGAAAATCAAGAAAAAGTAATTGAAGCTTTTAGAGAAATTATTAATCAGTTACAAAATGAATATACAGGTGATATTAGTATTTCAAAAACAAAAATGCTTGAATTATTAAATGAAAAGATAAGAAAAGAATTGAAAATTAATTACAGGGAAAAAGATGATCAATACGATATACCATATATAATGCATGGTTCTTTACTGCTAATTTTGGACTTCGAGAAAAAAGAAATAATAGATAGAGGTATTGATCCAAACGAAATTATTTCAAATCCTCCAAAAATGCCTAACTGGGAACAGGGATTAAGACAAGAGCATCTAGATGCTGTCAAAGATGAAGCTTTTCAATTATTGGATATGCTTGAAGCAGAAGGAAACCAAGCAGAAATAGAAAAACAATTCCCTGAAAATTCTTGGTGGGGATCTGAAATGCGAAGAATGTATAAAGAACAAATCTCTAAAAAAGCACCTCCTGATAAAACCTTAGAATATTAGAAAATTTCATTCATTCTCCTCAAAACATTCCCTCTGGATCTCACGGGAATGTTTTTTTATAATCGAAAAAACCTCATCGATCAAATCAACACTCATCCCATATTTTTCCGCTAATTTTTTATTTCTTTTTTTTATCTCTAGTTCCCTTTTCGGCTGATAAATATTATCATTTCCATGATTTTTTAAAACCGCGATCATTTTCACCAAATTAATTCGCTTATTTATAAGTTTAATAAGTTTCTCATCCACCCTATCAATTTTTAGCCTAAATTTATTTATTTTATCATCCATATACGGATTGCGGATTATAAATTGTGAATTACGGATTGTGATCAATTATTCCCTTGCAAACCTCACAATATTATATTAAATTAGCTTCAGTCAAATTTTTACATTAATAAAGCTAACAAATAAATTCTATGACTAATACTGACATTGTCAATAAAATGCTTGAAAATGCCGTTCACTTCGGACATAAGACATCGAAATGGAATCCTAAAATGAAAAAATATATTTACGGTGAAAAATTCGGTGTTCATGTGTTTGATTTATTTAAAACAGCTGAATTATTAAAACAAGCTCAAAATTTCTTACAAACATGCGCCAGCGAGAAAAAGACGGTTTTACTTGTGAGTACCAAGCAGCAGGCGAAAAAAATTATTGAGGAAACAGCAAAAGCTTTAAATATGCCTTACATATCAGAGCGTTGGATCGGTGGTTTCTTAACGAATTTCGATACCATTAAAAAACGTATTAAATTTTTAAATGAACTGAAAGAACAAGAGCAGACCGGCGAACTTGAGAAATATACAAAAAAAGAGGCTATGCAAAGAAAAAAGCAAAAAGAAAAAATGGAAAGTATTCTGGGCGGAGTAATCGATTTAAAAAAAATACCTGACGCGATTTTTGTTCTTGACGCGGTTCGCGATAAAATAGCCGTAAAAGAAGCTCAAAGCATGAATATTCCAATTGTCGCGATTGTAGATTCAAACGCTGATCCAAAAGGAATAGATTATCCTATCCCCGGAAATGACGATGCTTTAAAAGCAATTCAATTTTTCATGCAGATTGTCAAAGACAGCATGCAATCCGGCAAATAAATGGCTGTATTTTAATTTATAACAACATTTTATGCAGGAAGGAACAAATTTAAATAACCAAGAAGAAAAACAAAATTCTATTCCTCAAACAGGAAATTCAATAAGCAATGAAGAAAAAAAATTATCAGCGATTTCTTATGTACCGTTTGGCTTTATATATACAAAAAATAAGTTAAAAAACAGCTCTTTTTGTCAATTTCATATAAAGCAGTCAATTATTTTCTTGGGTGTAAGTATCATAATAATAATCGGATTATTTTTTCTGTCGGTCATGATCGGCATTTTTAGTTTTTTGATAGACCTATACGTAATTCTGTATTTTATACTCGCGGGATTTGCAGCTTCCAAAGCCTTAAAAGGAGAGAAATGGATATTCCCTTCTTTGAAACCTTACTTCAATCAAATAGATCTTAATAGACTTAATATTCCGGGTTTAAATTCCAAAATAAACGAAAATCAAACTGCAAACAATAACCCTCCCGAGCAAAAAATTCCTCCGGAATCAAATAATCAAAATCCTCCGGTTATCAAATAACTTTTAAGAAGCATATTTATAATTTAATACATATCAAAAATGTCAACATCTATAGATGATATCAAAAATTTAAGAGAAATCACGGGAGTTTCAATGACTGAATGCAAAAAAGCATTGGAAGAAGCAAATGGCGATCAAGAAAAAGCAATTGAACTTTTAAGAAAAAGAGGTATGGCAAAAGCTGTTGATAAAAAGGAACGTGAGGCTAAAGAAGGAATAATTACATCATATATTCATTCTAATCATAAACTGGGCGTATTGGTTGAACTTAATTGTGAAACTGATTTTGTGGCGAAAAATGAAGATTTTATCCGTTTGGCTAACGATATTGCCATGCAAGTTGCCGCCACAAACCCTGAATGTATTTCCCCTGATGAAGTGTCGGAATCGTTAATTGCGAAAGAAAGAGAAATCTGGACAGCCCAATTAGCCAAAGAAGGAAAACCTGCAAATATCATTGATAAAATTATGGAAGGCAAAGAAAAAAAATTCCGCGAAGAACAATCCTTGCTTACTCAAAATTTTGTTAAAAATCCTGAAATTACAATAGAAAAATTGATTTCAGATGTCGTTGGAAAATTAGGAGAAAACATAAAGGTGAAAAGATTTGCCCGTTTTGCAATATAGTCATAAGTATTGTTATTTAACCCAAATTCTGCTATCTTTTTCATGCTTCTTTTAAGTAATCAACCGCTTAATGTCCTCAATCATTACTATTGAAAAAGCTATAGAAGAGTTTAAACAGGGAAAAGTGATTATAATTATTGACGATGAAGAGCGTGAAAATGAAGGTGATTTTGCTGTAGCCGGAGAAAAAATAACACCTGAAATTATTAATTTTATGTCCAAATTCGGACGCGGCTTAATTTGCGCTCCAATTTCAGAAGAAATCGCTGAACGAGTGAATATTTATCCGATGGTTAATAAAAACGAGGAAAACACTCAATGTAATTTTACAGTTTCTGTTGATGCGCGCGAAGGTGTTACAACCGGAATTTCCGCTTTCGATCGCGCAAAAACTATTCAAACTTTAATTGCTGATAACGCAAAACCTCAGAATTTAGTAAAACCGGGCCATGTTTTCCCTATCGTTGCCAAAGAAGGAGGAGTTTTGGTTCGCGCCGGACAGACAGAAGCATCAGTAGATTTGGCTATTTTATCTGATTTAAAACCTGCGGCGGTAATCTGTGAAATACTGAATGATGATGGAACAATGGCACGACTTCCGGATTTGGAAAAAATCGCCAAAAAACATGACATTCCGATTATCACAGTTAGAGATTTGATTGAATACCGACGCAAAAAAGAAAAACTCATATATCCGGAAAGTGAAAGTGTGCTACCTACCAAATATGGTGAATTCAAGATTAAAATTTATAAAAGCAAAGTAGAAAAGGTTGAACATGCGGCATTGATTATGGGCGACATTGAAGGAAAAAAAGATGTTTTAACCAGAGTTCACAGTTCATGCATTACAGGAGAAAGTTTCGGCTCCCTTCTCTGCGATTGCCACCAGCAACTGGATGCCGCTTTGAAAAAAATCGCAAAAAATAAACAAGGAGTGCTTCTGTATATGAATCAGGAAGGTCGCGGAATAGGACTTGCCAATAAAATAAAAGCTTATAATTTACAGACAAATCAGGGATTGGATACGGTTGAGGCAAATCATCATTTGGGATTTAAATCGGATTTGCGCGATTACGGAATAGGCGCTCAAATTCTGCGTGATTTAGGCCTAACTTCAATACATTTAATGACAAACAATCCCAAAAAAATAATCGGTCTTTCAGGATATGGCTTGCAAATCAGCAAGCGTATACCTCTGGAAATAAAACCGAACAAATTGAATCAAAAATATTTGCATACAAAAAAGCATAAACTCGGCCATTTATTAAAAAAAGTGTAAATGGATGAAAAATTTATAAAAAAAACATTCATATTAGCGAAAAAAGGCGAGGGAAAAACAAATACTAATCCTATAGTAGGTGCTATTTTAGTAAAAAATAATAAAATTATCGGACAAGGATATCATCAAAAATTTGGAGGAAATCACGCGGAAGTAAATGCAATACTGGATGCGGAGAAAAACGGCAATTCAGTCAAAAATTCAACTCTTTATCTTAATCTTGAACCATGCTGTAACTTTGGAAAAACCCCTCCATGCACTGACAAAATAATTTCATCCGGAATAAAAAAAGTGGTTTGCGCTGATATTGATCCAAATCCAAAAGTTAATGGAAAAGGTTTAAAAATTATGGAAAAAGCAGGAATTGAAGTAAAATATGGTTTATTAAAAAATGAAGCTAACCGATTCAATGAACATTATTATTGGCACATCAAGAACAGAAGACCATTTGTAGCCCTGAAAATAGCCCAAAGTCTGGATGGAAAAATAGCTTCGGCGTCAGGAGATTCAAAATGGATCACCAATGAAAAATCACGCAAATACGTGCATAAATTGAGAAACAAATACGACGCGATCTTGGTTGGAATTAACACAATTATTATTGATAACAGCCATCTCGGAGTTCGTTTTGTAAAAGGCGCAGATCCTATTCGCGTAATTTTGGATCCTCATTTCAGAATTCCGGAAAATGCCGCGGTTTTGCGCGACAATAAAGTGATTCCGGTAACCCTGAATCCAAAAAATTTTTCCACCAAACAAAAAGAACTATATCAAAAACTTCTCAAACAAGGCATAAAATTTATAACATTCGATGAAAAAATAGATTTGGAAATCCTAATGAGCAAACTTTATGAATTAAATATCGGCTCGATATTAGTAGAAGGCGGAGCCTACACATTCTCCTCATTCCTAAAAGCAAAATTAATAAATAAAATTTACACCTTTATTGCCCCTATTATCATCGGAAATAAAAATAGCAAATCAGCGTTTGATTATTTGAATAATGTTAAGATGACAGAAACTGTGAAAGTTAAAAAAAACGCATATAAAAAATTTGATGAAAATATTTTAATAATAAGTTATGTTTAGTTTTTTTGTAAAAAACCGGGTAGATATTGCTTCAAAAATTATTTTTTGGCTGAGGCGTAGCATCGCTACAGTGAAGTCATAAAATAATTTTTGAAGCAATAGATGCCCTTTTTTTACAAAAAAACTGTCCATATCATTGGCGGAAGGAGGATAACCAAGTGATATGGACAGATTTTTATCATTAAAATTTAATGACATCTCAATTATAATAGTTTTTATAAAAAAGTCAAGGAAATATATCGGGCATTTGTCTTGTTATAAACATTTTTGACATGATTATATCAATAAATTAATTGAATATTAGATTGAAAAATGTTAATATGAAAAGACTTACAAAGATTATGAAAAATAAAAAGTTATTACATCTCATCCTCGGCATTTTAATACTGAATGGTATCCAAATTCATTCTGTTTTTTCGCAAAATAATGAGGGATTAAACATCTCTCCTGTAACGGAATCTGCCGAGGAAAATAAATTATCAAGTGAAGAAAACTATTTTTTAAGCAATCAGTATATTATAGATCAATTGAAAAAAAGACTTTTAAGCAACAAGAATTTAACGAAAAATTTAGCTGAAAAAATAGAAAAAACCAAAGAAAAAATCACTGATTTAAGTGAAGATATCAATACCCTTGATGGCCAGTTGGGATTATTGAAAAGGCAAATAGCTCTTACTGAAAAGAAAATTTTAGACATTACCAAATATATTTTAGAAAGTGAAAATAGAATACGTATATTAATGGAAGAAATTGATAAAAAAAATATAGAATTGGAAGAACAAAAAAGATTGATAGCCGAATATTTCGAGCTTATCTATTACCATAAAAATCATTATTATGAAATTGAAACAAAGGAAATCAATGCCGTAAAAATATTAATGGATTCGAAATATTTATCTGAAACCCTAAAAGAAGAAACATATCTTTCAATATTGGAGAACGCGGGCGAAGATATTTTTCAACAAATTGAAATTATTAAAAAAGGTATGGAAGTCAAACATATCCAACTCGAAGAGGAAAGAAAAAAATTAGTGAATCTCAATCATGAATTGGTTGATCAGAAAAAAAAATTAGAGATGCAACAATTGGGAAAAGAAAAATTATTGGAACAAACAAAAGGACAGAAAGAAATTTTCCACCAAATGCTGATGCAGAGTTTGGACCAAGAACGTGAAGCTGAACAGGAAATTTCAATGTTATTTAATAATATTAATTACTTCAATGGGAAAATTGAAAAAGCGAAAGAAACCCTGACTCCTGAAGATTATGAAGAAATAAAAAGAATCAAAGAAGAATTTGAAAGTGGAAATATTGATTTGAATTTGACGAATCAATCTACATTTCCAATATGGCCCGTTATTCCTAGAAGCATAAGCGCGTACTTTGATGATCAGGGATATCAAAAAGTGTTTGGTGTGCCGCATAGAGCCTTGGATATCCCAACTCCTCAAGGTACGCCAATTCTCTCCCCTGACAAAGGCATAATTTTAAAAGTCAGAGATAATGGCTTCGGGTATAGCTACATTGTAATTGCTCATCGAAATAACTTAATTACAGTTTACGGACACGTTAGCAAAATTTTAGTTCAAGAAGGTGAATTTATAGAAATGGGACAGATTATTGGTTTAAGCGGCGGTGGTATAGGAACTCCGGGAGCGGGAGTCCGCACCACCGGCCCTCATCTGCATTTTGAAGTTCATAAAGGCGGCATAAAAGTTGATCCTCTTGATTATCTAAAACTGGAAGCTTTACCAATTGAATATCTACCGGTAGAAAAAATTAAAAAATACAGCGAAACTAATGCTGAAGCCATAGTCGAATAATTATAGATAATAAAATATTATAAAAAAACAAAATAAAAGTTTATGCCACCGCATGATGGTTGATTTAAAATAAAAAAACGATATTCTTGTTACGCAAAAATAGAAATTAACATAATTATTAATTATATAAATATGTATGATAAAGGATTAAAAATAAACGTTCAGAATAAATTAAGTCAAATTTTAGATGAACTGGAAGATTTAATAAGATGTTCAGTAGTTTATGGGCTTCCATGTCACGAAAATACTGAAAAATATCTTGATTTAAAAAAAGAAGCAAAGAGCTTAGGTGATTTAGAAAATTTTTTACAAAAAGAAACAGAAATTACATATGAAGTACAGGAGATTAAAGATATAGATGGATTAACGAAAGAATTAGAAAACTTAATGACTAGTACGTCTAGGTTTGGGGGTACGAATCATCAAAATACAGAAAATTACGAAACTTTAAAAATGATCGCTATAAAACTGGGACTTTTAGATCAATTTGTAAATGAAGAAAAAATATTATTAAGTAAAATTGATTATTCAAAAAGAGTGCAAATTTTATGCGCCGGACTAAAGGCTAAATTATATAATGAAATGTAAATTCACCCAAATAAAAAGCCATGGGATTTCACCAAGGCTTTTTAAGTCCAATCTGATTTTTCATTAATTTGTTAAATTTGAGCCTGAGCGTACAAATATGCGATTAATTGAATTTTTTTCGCAATCAAATCTTCAACACCTTTATTAACTTCAAGTTGAATATTTCGAGCATTTAGATCTTCAAATCTTTTAGAAATATCCGGATATGCCGCTTTTAGAACATTCTCTAAATTCTCATTGGATTTTTCAATTAGATCATTGTTTTTGACCGCAATGTTTAAAATCCCATTAAAATCTTGTTTAACTTTATTTAAATCCGAAATCTTTTTACTCAAATTATCCTCATAAATCAAAACTAAATTCAAAGCATTATTAGTTTCCAAAATTGTTCTGTCCATATTTCTACCATAAAAATCATTTCCAATTCTATAAAATCCTGAATAAATTGTTGGATAATAGTTTTCAATATAATAATTTTGCAAACTCATAATCATATCAGTATATTCAATAATCATTTTTCCAAGTTCAGCGTTTAATTTCGCTTTTTCTTTTTTATTGGTTGTAACATCTATTTTTTTAATCAATTCTTCAATGGCCGCAAACTTATCTTGAATTTTTATTTTTTCATTTTTTAGATTATTTAAGTTTGCAATTAAATTTTCTATTAAATTATCTAAACCTCTATTCTCCAGAAGTCTGATAACGTAGTCATTCAAAATGATTGAAGAATTAATTAAGTTGGTTACATTGCGGTTAATTTCAGAAATATTTCCTTTTGGATCTTCCTTCATTTCTTCAATAATTTCTTTAAATATTGCGGAAGCGAATTCATCAGTAGAAATTTCCTTATTATATAAAGCATCAATCAACATTTTAATTTGAGCCAAATCTTCTTTACATTCTTCCAAATTTTTTGCGTCCCTGCAAATCAGAGTAAGAAGTACATCTACATTTTCTTTCATAAAATCAGATTTTTTTACTTCTTGCTTTGCGACTTCTTTTAAATCAGCCAATTCATCATCAGACAATTCTCCGTCATTAAGAGCTAATTCCAATTCAGAAGATATATTTACATAAATTTCATATCCTGCTTCAGCCAAAAATTCTTTGGCGATTATACCTAAAACAATATTTAAATTTATTTCTTCCGTAGCCTCAATTTTCTCTTTTACACTTTGCATGGAAGCAGCTTTCTGTTTACACTTTTCAGGATCAGAAGATAAATCGCATAAACCATTAATTAAATCTTTCTTGTCTTCTGAAGATTTTATGACTTCAATCACTGAACCATAATCATAAGTGCATAAAGTATTTTGTTCTGAATTCATTTTTTCGCAAACTTCTTTTAAAATTACCAATTCTTTTTCATAAATATTAAATATCTGATTGTTGGCTTGCTGTTGGGCAATATGTAATTCATCTTTCTTTGCCGAATACTCACTCATAGTATTAAGATTAAAAGAATCTAACCAATTTTTATTTAAATTGGAAATAATCGGATTAATATCTCTTAACATCGTCATTAAACTTCGTTCAGTTTGGCTTATTTTATCGCTTTCTATCACTAAAACAGTTTTTTCTTCTTTAATACTGTTTTTCAAATCTTCCAAACTTTTTTCCCCATAAATTTCTGCCATTTCAACAATGTCATATAAATCTTCAAAATATAATCCGTGATTTTCAATTATTTTTTCCTGATTGATAGTTCTGATTAAATGCAAAGCGGAATTTTCGTGAATGAAATATCTTTCATAATTTTCATTCAAAGCTAAATATGAGCTGAGTAAATCTTTTGCAAGATTAATAATTTCAATTTCCTTTTTGTAAGTATAAATATCATCATCAGCATATTCTTTTGAATTGGCTTTATCTTTCATCAATTTTTTCCCTTGATTATAAAATTCATTGAAAGCTTTTGAAAAATTCTCAATTTTTAAAATTAAATCCTGATAATCTATATATAATGCTTTTGATCCTTCATTCTCTCCCAAGTTATTCTCTATAATTTCCTTCAAACCGATTAATGTTTTTGCATATTCATTTTGAGTTTTAATAAATATATCCATTTTTACTTTGACTTCTTCATCAATTAAATTTTCAATATCTTTCACTAAATCATCCGCAAATTCTTTTTGATCAAATTCACCGCTTTCATATTTTGTGAAGCCGGTGAGAACATCGCTTAAGACTGTTAAACAAAATTTCTCGTATTCTTGCCTCTCGCAGATCAAATTAATTACATTTTCCTCATCAACATTTTTATTTGCTAAAGCTTTAATATCTTCGATTAAAGCATTTAAAGCCATATACATCTCTTCTTTTGAACCCTCGTCAGCTGAATAATTTTTATAAGCATCAATTAATAAATCTAAATCATTCTCTAAATTATCAATATCATTTATAAGTTCATCCGAAATAATTCCGCTAAAAACCAGATCAGTCAGTATCAAGATCATTAAATTTTTATTCGATAATTTTTGATCTTCAGGCAAATTATATTGTTTTTCTAAATCTTCAATTATTATTTCAGACATCTTTTTGCATTTTGCCGCTAAATCTTCGTTTTCCGCTTTTTTAGCGCAAACTTCATTTACAATAATCTGAAGCTTATCTGTTGAATCTTCAGTACTTTTTAATAAAGTATATAGATTGTAAAAATAAGAAATTTGAATTTTCAATTCATCAAAATCTTCAGGTTTGCTGTTTACAATATATTCCACCTTTTTCTGAATTTCCTTATAAGAAGGTTTTTTCTGTTTTTTATCTTGCTTTGAAATTTGTGAATTTTGCTTGTCGGTATTGCCGTTAGATTTGGCTAATACGGAATTTGTTGCGCTAAAGCTGAGGAAATTTGCACACAGCACAAAGGAAATAATAACTTTTTTAGACATTTTTTTTAGGTTTTAAGTATAAAAATTATTCCGGTATTTTAATTTACCAGATAACATATACGTAACCCCTTCAGAAAAATTACAAAAAAATAAATCTTAATTAAAAATCTCTGATTATTCCCTTTTCCCGCTAGGGCTATTAATCGGAAATTTTTTAAATTTATAAATAAAATAATATTTAAAAGCATCAATAATATGAATCCGTAGAGATTTTTTGCGAAAGATATCAAAAATATTACCCCCTGACAATCTTGATTCATGATGCAAAGCCTTCGCCACCCCCACAAAATGCACTTCAAACCCATTATCCCAAGCATCTCTGCACATCACTAAATCAGACATAAATAAAAACAATCTTTCATCATGATTATTTACTTTTTCAAGACATTCTCTCTTAACAATCATAAAAGCGCCCGTAACCCAATCAACCGGAAAATTTTTATTGGGATCTTTATCCCATAAAAGATATTTTCGTAATCTTTTTAAAAAAATCTTATGAAATATTCTGGTTCTCTTGATTATTAAATCTCTGAATTTTGGGAAAACCCTGAAATTATCCTGAATTTTCCCATTCGGATAATAGAGTTGAGGCGCAACAATACCTACGCTTTGCTGTTTTTTGAAATATTCCATTAAAATTTTAACAGTATCTATTTCAACTATAATATCCGGATTTACAAACGCGCAAAATTTCCCGGAAGCAAGTTTAAGACCCTCATTATTGCCATTAGCGAAGCCCTTATTGGGAATATCCGAGAATTTGATATTTAGACTTTTATAAGAATCTTCTAAAATTTTATCATTGGCATTGTTCCCTCCATTATTTACCACTATAAACTCAGTTTCTTCGGGCAAGACAGCCTTTTTAAAACTTTCCAGACATTTTGTTGTGTCTTCACTTGAATTATGCTGCAAAATTATAATAGATAAATCCATAATTTAATTTAAAGAAAACCATTTACTCATCTCTAAACTCGATATTTTTTTATTGATTTTTAATTTTTTTTGCTTTGCCTCTTTAATTTTTAACATAAAACTCTTTAATTTAAATAAAATATTTGGAGCTAAAACTAAAGTTAATATAAAGTGAGCCAAAATAAAAAGAAAAGTTTTTACTTTTGTTTTAAAAGAATAATTATCATCAAAATTTTTCACAATCATCAAAATATGATTTAAAAAAGAATTAATTTTTACATTTTTCGACATTTTAAAACGTTGGAATAAAAAATTAATTACATTTGAATGTGAAAAAGCCGTGCGATTATGGAAACAAACCGCATCCTTTAAATAAAATGCTTTCCATCCGGCCCATCGCAATCTATAAGCCAAATCCACATCTTCTTTATACATAAAAAAATTTTTATCAAAAAATTCATTATTATGGGAAATCTCTTTCAAAGCTTCAACTCGATATAAAGCGCACGCACCACTAATACCCCAAATTTCTTTAGAATAAATGTTTTTAATGGAAAATTCAGTCCCCTGCCCGATATCTTTAACTTGATGATTTTCATAAATAACCAAGCCTAAACTATCAATTTTATTGTTTTTATTTAATATTGGCATTTTAGGAAATTCATCCCATTTTAAAATTGTACCTGATATTGCTCCGATTTTCTCATTATCTTCGCATTTCTTTACCAATAAATTCAAATAATCAGGAGTTAAATAAACATCAGAGTTCAAACATAAATAATATTTACCCTTAGCTTTATTTATCAAATAATTATGAGCTTTTGAAAACCCTGAATTTTTATTTTCCCGATAAATTTTAATATTCGGATAATTTTCTTTTATCCAATTATAAATATCTAAATTTAAATTATTATCAAAAATCAATACTTCAAAATTTTTAAAATTCTGATCAAACACGGAAGGCAAAGTTCTCTTTAAATAATCCATATCAGCGAAACTCACGATTCCTATGGTAACGGAAATTTTCATAATTGACTTTTATTTAAATTCACATTAAATCAAAAAAAATAAAATATAAAGAAAAAAACAATTTTCGAAAAAGCATTGACACCCTACAGGGGTGTATGCTATTCTTTTTGTGAACTTTAAAAAAAAACATGAAAAACAATCAACAACTAATAAATAATATTATTGGACAACTTCAGGGAATTAATAATATGCTGACAAAAAATAAAGAGTGTTTTGACGTCCTAACTCAATTAAAATCCGTTAAATCCGCCGTTGATTCATTAACAATCAAAGTAATAGAAGAAAATTTTTTTGATTGTTTAAAAAAATGTTCAACCAGTGAAAAACAGGAAGAAATTTGTAAAAAATTTCTTCAAAAAATAATTAAATTATAAATAATTTTTTAACTTAAATTTATGACAACACAATTTACAGGTCAAAATTTTAAAGACGAAGTAATTGATAAATCAAAAACCACTCCGGTATTAGTGGATTTCTACGCGAGCTGGTGCGGTCCTTGCCAAATGCAGGCTCCGATTATTGAAGAATTGTCTGAAGAATTAAAAGAAAAAGCGGTTATTGGCAAATTGAGTACTGAAGAATATCCGGAAATAGCTGCCAATTACGGTATTATGAGTATTCCAACTTTATTGATCTTTAAAGACGGCGCGGTTGTTGAAGAAATGATCGGCTTAAGAGATAAAGAAAGTCTCATTCAGCAAATCGAAAAATATGTATAATCGAGTGATTAAGTTCTAAATATTATAAAAGCGAAGTTATATATTTAAATACTTTTTTCTTTTAATTTTAAAATTTTTTGGTAATATATCTAAGGATCAAAAATTCATACGATATTTTGGAATATTAGAGCAATGGCAATGCGCAATGAAACAATGAATTATGAACTTTAAAATATTGGGGTGTGGCCAAGCGGTAAGGCAGCGGCCTTTGAAGCCGTTATTCGGGGGTTCGAATCCCTCCACCCCAGCCAGATTTTAAAATTTAATCAACATACTAAATGCATCAAAAAGAAATGTTTCCTGAAAAGAAAATTTTTTCGCATGGAGCAATTATTTTCTGGCTGACCGCTTTGACAATCTCCTTTTTGCTCCTAACCATGGTATTGCTTATTAATTTTTTGATAATTCCAACAAAAAATGTAGATCAAAATGAAATCAGTCAAAAAATAGATATTTTGGAAGCTCAAGTTAAAGATTTGGAAAATAAACTTTCAAATAATAATGAGGATACCGAAAATTTAAAAGGAAACAGTGAAGAAGAAAAGGAAGACGAAGTCAATAATTCGGAGGAGATCAGTGATACAAATGAATCAAAATTGGATTCTGGCGACTGGGAAAGTTATTCCAGTGTGAATTACGGATTTTCCGTTAAATATCCAAACAATTGGACATTGGAAAAAGCCGGTTCTTCAGTCCCGTCAAAAATCATTGAAGATGCCAATGCCTCTATGATCACATTGGTAAGTCCAACCGATTCAAAAATTTTAATTATTCCCGAAGGCCATTATGAAACCAAAATTGAAGCCAAAGAGGTTTCGAATAAAGAAGTACGAATTGCCGAAAAAAATGCTCAAAGAATTGAATATGACAATGGTTATATAATTTATAATTTCAAAGATTCTCATAATTTTCGCATAGAATTCGATCCTTACAATAAAAAAGATCAACAATTTTTAAATGAATTGTTAAATAATCTGAGTTTCTAAACAAACACTCTCTATTTAATCGCTCTTTTTATTGAAGTTAAAGTCCTATAAACCGACATCAAAGCTTCAAACCCTTTATTATTATTGTAGTTTTCAATATCAGCTCTTTTCAAAGCATCTTCGATTTTTTTCACCATTAAGACTTCAAAAATAATTGGTTTGCCATTCTCCAACTGCACTTCCATAATTCCATCAGCGCATTTTTGGCAAACATATTTATAATGATCCGTATCACCTTTTATGACTACTCCCAATGTTATTAGAGCATCATATTTATTAATAATTTTCTTGCACATTAAAGGAATTTCAAATGCACCGGGAACCTTATATAAATCATAAGTTTTCGGCAAATGTAAATTTTCCAAAGCCTTGTCCACTCCTAATAATAAATTGGAAATAATTTCAGAATAATATTCGCTGACAACAACTCCAACTTTCCAGTCTCTATTTTTTTCTATTGCTGAATTTAAATCATTGGAATTTTCAATAAACATAAATTTAAATAAAATTACGTTCTTTTAGCCAATCAAATTTTGCTTCATTATTTTTTTCATTTAACATTCGTTCCAAATACCTGGCAATTAAATCAATTTCCAAATTAACCAAATTGTCTTTCTTCAGTTTACCCAAATTCGTAAATTTCAAAGTATAAGGAATTAAAGCAACACCGAAAAAATCACTTTGCAAATCCATGATTGTCAAACTAACGCCATTAACACAAATTGAACCTTTAAAAGCCAAAAACTTGCTTAGATTCGGGGGAAATTTAATATACAAAATGTTTTCATCTTCGCTTTTTTTAAAATCATGAACCTTTCCGATATCATCAACATGCCCTTGTACCAAATGCCCATCAATTCGATCATTTAAAGTTAAAGCTCTTTCCAAATTAACCTGTGTGGCAATCTCATAGACCTGAAAATTAGTCCTCTTTAAAGTTTCCGCCACAGCCTGAACAGTAAAAGAATGATCCTTAATCGAAGTAACAGTCTGGCAAACGCCGTCAACAGCAATCGAATCCCCTACTTTTAAATTCTCAAAAACTTTTTTTGCTTTAATGGTCAAATTCAAAATACTATCTTTGACATCAATATTCGAAATCATACCGATTTCTTCAACAATACCTTTAAACATAGGAAAATATTAAATTTTGCTAATAGAGTAATATAAAAATAACATTATTTCCTCGCGTTTAAAACATTATATCCCCTTGTAAACGCATTAATCGATGCCACTATCACGTCCGGAGAAGTTCCGGAACCCGTAACCTCATTACCGAATTTATCGCGCATTTTTATTCTCACTTCCACCACAGCGTCAGTTCCGGGAGTATCAATTTCCACATTATAATCAACCAAACTGAAATTAAGGGAATCTTTACCTTTTATCCCATTCTTTATGGCATTTATAATCGCATCAACAGGCCCAACACCATTTGCCTCGCTTTCAAAAATTTCTTCTTTAAATCTCAATTTGACTGACGCGCTAGGTTTATCATGCATTTGCACATTCAAATGAAAATCCAATACTTTCAAAACCTCTTCCGCGAAAGCATGCTCTTTCAACGCGTTCTCAACTATATATTGTAAATCCGCTTTGCGCATTTGAGTATTTTTTTCACTGAATTCCTTAATATTATCGTAAACTTTCTGCAAATAAATATTTTGTAAATCAATATTGAATTCTTTTTTAATGATTTTTTGTAATTCCTTGCTGTCCGAAGGAACTTTTTTCCATAAAATATCTTCTTTATTATTCATCAATGCAGACCTTATATTATATAATTTTAAATCAATATAACGATCAATTTCCTCGATTTCAGGATCTAAAACCGCAGGATCAGGCAAATTTTTCAAAGCACTGATCGGATCTTTCAGACCAACACCGGTCATCACTAAAACAACGCTGGAATTATTATCAATTTTTTTATCTTTTACTAATTTATTCAATGCCGCTAAAGGTAATGCACCGGAAGGTTCGACGAATATTGATTCTTCTTTTCCCAATTGCTGCTCTGCTTCCAAAGCTTCCAAATCCGAAACTGAAATAGCCATTCCCTTAGACTCTTTAATCGCATTTAAAACCAAATTGCCATCCAAAGGAAAATTAACCGCAATCGCGCTGCAAATAGTATTTACTTTATCCCATCTTTTAATAGGTTGTTTTTTACTGAAAGCTTCAACGATTGTTGCACACCCTTCAGTTTGAACTCCAATTAACTTAGGTAACTTATCAATGAATCCGAGTTCAAAATATTCTTTAAACCCTTTCCAAATAGCTGATAAATTTGTTCCGCAACCTATTGGACAAATCAAATAATCAGGCGGCTTCCAATATAATTGTTCAATAATTTCATAAGCCTGTGATTTCTGACCTTCCCTACGAAAAACATAATCACCCGCCAAGTAAAATTTATGTTTTTTTGCCATTTCTTCGGCTAATTTCGCGCAAACACTATAAGTATCGCGAATTTGTAATACTCTCGCTCCATAAGTTAAAGATTGCGATAATTTACCAATTGGTGTTCCTTCAGGCACTAATACATAGCATGGTATGCGTGCCAAAGAAGCGTAAGCCGCGGCGCTCGCAGCCATATTTCCCGAAGAAGCCAAACAAATCGCTTTAGCATTCATTTCCAAAGCTTTTGTTATTTCAACTAAAGTTCCTCTATCCTTAAAAACACCTGTAGGATTCGCACCTTCATTTTTAACATATACATCTTTAAGTTTATATTTTTTAGCTAAATTCGATGTTGTATAAAGAGGAGTCCCGCCTTCCTTCAAAGTAACGATTTTTTCAAAATCCATAATCGGATAAAAATCCGCATATTTCATGGCTGATAAAGGTGCTTTCCTTAATGAAAAGTTATTCAAACGCGTTTTAATTCTATTATAATCATAAATAACATCCAAAGAATCACCGCAATTTAAACAAGTGGTTACAGTTTGAGATTCATCAAAATCAGTTTTACATGACACGCATTGAAGTTTATAAAATTTCGTAGGCATTTTAAAAAATTACAATCAAAAAATTAAACACATATATTAAATAACGAAAAAGAGGGAAATACAATGCAAATTTAGATGTCAGTTATCAGTGATCACTACTCCAACGCCACACATTCAATCTCCACCATCGCACCTTTAGGAAGCGCAGCTACTTCAACAGTCGCCCTTGCAGGCTTATGCGGAAAAAAATTGGCATAAACTTCATTTACCAGAAAAAAATCATTTAAATCTTTCAAATAAATGGTTGTTTTTATAACTTTTTCCAGCGAAGAACCGGCACTTTCAAGTACATTTTTCAAATTTTCGCATACCTGAGCAGTCTGTCTTCCGGAATCACCATTAACCAGCAGACCTTCAGTGTTTAAAGGAATTTGACCGGAACAAAAAATAAATCCATTTGCTTTTATGGCCTGACTATATGGCCCAATAGCTTCCGGAGCCTTATTTGTTTTAATAAATTCCATAATAATTTAAATTATAAATTTAAAATAAGTAAAATATTATTTTTCCAAACCTATATTATATCCCGTAACTTTTCTTAATCTTTTTAAAAGCTTCTTTTTTTGTTTTACACTTTTTTCATATAAAAGTCTAATTCTTACGCGAAAACGAAAATTCAATTTATTGAATATCGAATCAGTAACTTTATAGATGCTATAAGTTATAAAATAAGCCGCAAAAACATCAATAGAATAATGGACATGCATAAAAAGTACAGTTAAAGCCATAATAAATGAACTGATGAGAAAAAAATATGAGATCCATTTATTATCCTTATTAAAAAGTAGAAAAGCCAAAAAAGGGATTCCTGTATGAGCGGAAAAAAATAAATCATTTTTATAAAAAAAACTGATCAACAAAGAGTTTTCAGGATTTGGCCCGGCATGAGTTAAAAAATTTTCAGGCATGCCGATATGCGTTAAAGAAATGAAAAAACTGCGAATAATTATAAAAGACGCGTAAGCTTTTAAAGTAAAAGGAAAAACTTCCGGACGGAATAAAATTGGATATAAAAAAATTACGGATATGATAATTGTAATTCCGGTAACATAAAAAAAATTCAAATCCAAAGTGGGGATATGATCCAGAATCAAATCCTGCACAGCTAAAACTTCAATGTTGGAAACATAAAGACTGGCAAAAACATTGATGATCAAAGCTAGAAACATTACCAATAATCCGATTAAAAAGGAAAATTTAAAGTGTTGATCTTGAATTAAAGTTTTCCATTGACGAATAGGTTGAAATTTTCGATACACCATAAAATGACAAATAATATATTAAATCTTATTGATTTTAAATCTTACAGGAGAAAAGCTAAACAGAAAAGAGAAAAAACATAGTTAATGATCAGAAATCAGTGATCCCTTACAATCGCCTCCGCAATATAATCCCCCATTTCCATTGTTCTGACTTTTCTCAACCCCTCCCTATAAATGTCCCCTGTCCGTATCCCCTTTTCCAAAACATTAATCACGGCATTCTCAATTGCTTCTCCTTCTTTAATCATAGAAAAAGAATATTTTAACATCAAAGCTGCTGATAAAATTTGGGCGATTGGATTGGCAATATTTATTCCCGCGATATCCTGTGCGCTGCCGCCGATAGGTTCAAACAAACCAAAATTTTTATCATTAAGAGACGCGGAAGGAGCCATTCCTAAAGAGCCACTGATTACTGAGCCTAAATCACTTAAAATATCTCCAAACATATTTTCAGTTAATAAAACATCAAAATAATTGGGATTTTTCATTAATTGCATGGCCGCATTATCAACATACATAAATTCAAAGTCCACATTCTTATTTTTTTGCGCGAATTCTTTTGTGATTTTTCTCCAAAGTAAACTGCAATCAAGAACATTCGCTTTATCAACAACAGTAATTTTTTTATTTCTTTTCTCAGCTATTTCCACAGCTAATTTTATAATTCTACGAATCTCACTCTCTTTATAAGACATGATATCGATGGCAACTTCCTCTCCGTTATCCATATAAGTTTTATGCTCCCCAAAATAAATTCCACCTGTTAATTCTCTTAAAATCATTACATCAACACCATTTTCCACAATATTATTTTTTAGAACGGAAAGCTCTATTAATGGCTTATACAAATAAATAGGTCTTAAATTCGCGTATAAATTAAATTTTTTTCGTAGTCCTAAAAGCGCGTTTTTTTCCACTCCCTGCCATTTTTTCTCAGTTTGTTTATCCACCGGCCCGCCAACCGAACCAAACAAAATCGCATCACAATCACTGCACGCGTCTAACGTTTTTTGAGGTAAATGTTCACCATAAACATCATAAGCCGCTCCTCCGACCAATTCCTCATTATATAAAAATTTATGATCAAAAATCACCGCGATTTTATCTAAAACCTTAATCGCTTCCCTCATAACTTCCGGTCCAATTCCATCCCCCGCCAAAACAGCAATCTTCTTTTGCATAAAAAAAATAATTCTAAACATAAGAAAATTAGAATAAACTTAATAAAAAGTAAAGATATAATCCTTTTACGGACTGCGCTTGCCCTTCTCATTTATTTTCATGCCATCTTTTAATTTTATCCTCAACCAAATCTCTTGGTTTCGCGTATTTTTCTCTCGCGACTTTAATGATTTTATTTATTTGGTCCGAGTCGTTTTCATGAATTGGAGGAGAAAGAGTATCAAAAGAAAATGTTTTTGTCGGCATTCCATCAACCAAAAGCTTTGTGTAAGCAGTATATTTACTCAAAGAGATTAAATCATTTTCAGTAACTTCCTCGCTGAATTGAGAAGACAAAAATTCAGCATCCGTAAATCCCACTTGGAAAGCCATTGTTGTTCCCACGTTCCCAAAAACAGCTTCTCTTACTTCATCGGGCATTTGAGCGATATATTGATTTGCCATTGTTAAATTCAAACGGTATTTTCTGGCTTCAGATAAAATTGTGGCAAAAGAGTCTGTGGCGAAATTTTGGAATTCATCAACGTATAAATAAAAATCTTTACGATCCTTTTCCGGAATATTAGCTCTGCTCATGGCATCCAATTGAAATTTTGTAATAATCATCGAACCCAAAAGACTTGAAACATCCTCTCCGATTTTCCCCTTAGATAAATTAACGATCACGATTTTGTTTTTATCCATCGCAAATCTGAAATCAATGGAACTTTTTGGCTGACCAACAATGTTTCTAATAATCGGACTTGATAAAAATTGTCCGACTTTATTTAAAATCGGAGAAATTGCTTCGATTTTCTGTTTATCTTGCATTTTTTCAAATTCATTTTCCCAAAAAGATCTGACAATCGGATCAGTCAATTTTGCAACTACTTTTTTTCTAAATACTGAATCCTGAAGCATGCGCGTAATTCCCAACATCGTGGTATTCGGGTATTCCAATAAAGACAAAATGGTATTCCTTAAAATATGCTCAAGCCGTGGGCCCCAACTGTCAGCATATATTTTTTTGAATATTCCTATCAAACCTGAACATACAATTGTATTAAATTGAGGATCTATATTCTCCAACATATTGAACGCGACAGGAAAATCTCTATCGGAAGGATCAAAAACAATAACATGATTTGTACGCCATGGGGGTATGAAATTCATTATATTTTCCGCTAAATCTCCATGGGGATCAATGACTGCCAATCCTCTCCCCCTTTGAATATCCGAAAAAATCATATTTTCCAATAATGTTGATTTTCCCATTCCGGTTTTTCCAATAATGTAAATATGTCGCCTTCTATCGGTTTTTTTGATTCCAAATTCATTATAAATTCCCCGAAAATTGGTTTTCCCCAACAAAGTATATTCATCTTCATCCAAATATTTCGGATCAGGAAGATCAGACGGCGGTTCAAGCTTTTTCGATCGCACCCAAAAAATATTCGGAGTCATCACAACATTGGTCGGCAGATGAAAAATTGTTGCTATCTCTTCCGTGTTTAAGACAAAACTTTTGATTATTTTTCTAAATTGAAACCTATCAACAGCATCCTTCCCTTTTGTAAATTCCTTCAGAAAAAAACCATTCATATGTGGAATGCTGAATTGCTTAAATGAACCCGCGATTTCTCTAACTTTGCTTTGCGCTTCGGAAATTTTTGCTGATTCCGGAATATAAAGAACTCTGATATTTACCTCAAATAATAGCTTTGCAACCTTATCCATGGCCGCGGACAAAGGAGATTCTCGATCGTGGCTGCGTGAAATTTCTTCTTTTAATTCTTCAATGTCTCTTTTTTCGTCAATCACGCTTTTATTATTTTTACTTAAAATTCCTCCAATTCGGATTCTTTGAAAAAAGAAAGAAAAATATAATGGGAAAAAAACATACCTAAACCATTTTTCCTTCTTACAAAACAGATTGGCGTAAAGTCTTTGAATTGAATTAAAATAACTAAAAATACCTTTTGACAGCAATCTCACACAATCAACATAAATTTTTCTCCATTTCTCCGGCATAGGCCTGCAAACAATCTGTATCCAAGCTTGATCATAAGGTGAATTCAGTTTGGAAATCGAAGCTGTAATGCCCGCGATCGGGTCCACGGCAACTTGTTTTAATTTATCTTCGAATTGAATATATCTTTTAATCGGAAAAATATCAGGAGATGACAAACTTAATTCACCCCCGACAATTCCTTTATAAGTGTTGATTTTTATCCCGCTTTTCGGAATTCTGTCCCCGAGTAAAATTTCCGGTTTTATAAGAGCTTTGCTATCGGATTTTTTTTCATTATCTTTTTTTGTATTTATAACTTCAACCATCTGCACCACGGCGAAATCTTCAACTTCCTTAATTTCAACATCAGGATATTGTGCGTAAATCTGACCTTCAATTAAACTGCGATAAGTTACCGGAATACGAACGTAAAATTTTATCTGTTTATTGATATTGGCGATTTCAAAACTAATATTATCTACACAAAATCCTCTTAATTTCTGGCCAAATGTAATTCTATCATCAGTGGAATGTATAGTAGCGAATATTTGCTCCGCCATAATCGGTCCAAGCTCATTTTCACGGGAAACTTGAACAGAAAGAACGCAATATTCAGCATGTTTTTTAAATCTTTTTTTCTGCCAATAAATAAAAATACTAAAAAGTAATTTTATTAAAATTATACTACTGCCTATCAACCCTAAAATTACTAAAACATTCCGCATATGAAAAGACTTATATAAAATCTTTATATTATAGCGTAAAACAAAGGAAATTGTAATGGAAAATCAAAAAAATTATTCGCTCTTGAAAACAAGAGAGTGTTCAAAAAGTATCAGATGTGGCTTTTCTTTTGAAAACAATAATGTGAGCGTAGTAATCTACGTGATCACTATTTTTTTCAAAAAAAAGTCACAGATGATGCTTTTTCAACACTCTCGATTAATGGAATCCAAATAACCCTGTAGAATATAAGCGGCGCTATACATATCAATTTTTCCTTTACTATACTTCTGCAATTTTCGATTACCTTTAATATTATCCAAAATCACTTTTGTACTGAAACGTTCATCAACACTGATTACTTTTTTATCACTGAAGTTATGTTTTAATTGCTTAATAAAAGCATATACAAGATCAGTCTGCTTTGAAGCACCACCCTTTAAATTTAAAGGCAAACCAACAATAATTTCTTGGATATCATACTTATTTAAATATTCACTTAATTTACCAAAAACATCATTTGTTTCAATGACTTCCAATGGTATTGCAATAACATTATCCGGATCACTCAACGCGATTCCGGTACGGATATCACCATAATCAATCCCGATTAATCTGTTTTTCATCATTATTTCCCTTCATCTTCAACATTGACTTTTATATTCAACTCCGCTCCTTCTTTTAAATGGATTAATACATCATGTTCTCCTAAAATTTTAATATGACTTTTCATGCGAATATTTTCTTTTTTCAAACTGACACCTTTAGCCTCCAAAGCTTCCAAAATATCTTTTTCCGCGATGGAATCAAATAATCTGTTATGCTCGCTGACATTTTTTTTAAAAACCAATTGAATATCTTTTAATTTATCCATAATTTCCTGAACATGTTCTTCTTTGACTTCAGAACGCTTCTTTTTCATATTCAAAATTTTTGTAGCTTCTTTTTCCAGAGCCGGAGTAGCACTCAAAGCATATCCGCGAGGGAATAAAAAATTAACAAAATAACCACGTTTTACTTTTTTGGTTTCGAATTTTTTACCTAAATTTTTGATATCTGATTTAAGAATAACTTTCATTATATATTGATTATGGCTAAAGCTTTCGAATTATAAATGCAAAAAGGAAAGATTTCAATAGAAAGTGCTGGTCGCTAATCACTGAAATTTACTTCACAAAATACCACTCGGCTATACTCGCGAACCTATCACCCGCTGACATCATATTGCTGATTACAATATCTTTTATTCTATCATCGGCAGCAAAAAAATATTCCGGAGTATATAACACAATTACAGGAACATCCTCGCTGATTTCATTCTGCAGTTGTCTTAATTTATCCTGTTTTTTTTCATCATTTTCAGAATCAAATAAATTTCTCATGCTCTCAATCAAAGCATCTGCTTTCGGATTTGTATAATTGGATAAATTCAAACCATCTTTATTCGCTTGCGTGCTGTGCCAATAAGAATACATATCGAGATTATATCCTAAATCCTGACCATAAAGTAAAATATCATAATTTCTGTTTACTAATGCCTCCTTAAAAGTTAAATCATCCAAAATCTCTATTTTCAGTTCAATGCCGATCTCCTCCCATGATTTCTGTAAATAATCCAGAACGGTTTTAATCTCCGCGTATTTTTTGGAGTCGCTTGAATATGCTTTGGATATTAACCGTAATGATAAATCTTTTCCTTGAATATTTTTTCTGAATTTTTCATTATTCTCAATTTTCCATCCGCCATCAAACAAAGATCCTTTTGCCTCCTCAATATTGGATTTATGAAGCCATTCATCCTGTTTCAATTCCATTAAAGGAGTATCCATCCGCCGCATATTTTTCAATTTTTTTACAAGATCATCTTTATTGATGGATTTAGATAAAGCCAAACGGACTTTTTTATCAGCAAGTATGGTTGTTTCGGTATTTAAAAATAAGGCGGTATAACGGGGCAAAGTATATTTATAAATTCTGAATCTTTCATCCTCTCGCAAATTTTGCAACAAATCTTCCTCGGAAATTTTAGGGACACCATGCAAAGCTGTTTTGGCTTTAATTAAAAAATCAACAGAAGGATAAGTGGTAATTCTCAAGTTTTTGATTTTTGGTAATTTTCCGAAATAATTTTCATTGATAATCAAATTAACTTGGCTGCTTCCACCGGCAAGAGTTTTATAAGGTTCTTCAAGTTTATATGGACCGGAACCGATGGGAAATTTATTGAATTCATGATTACCCAAATCTGAAACAGGTACATCTTTCAAAATATGTTTAGGCAATATTCCAACGATTGTATTTGTGTAAAAAAATGAATTGGGATATTCCAATGTAAAAGTTACAGTTTTATTATCAATCAAATCAATTTTAACTTTTTCAAAATTGGATTTTAAAATCGGATTTTTAAAATCCGGATGTTGAATCACATCATGATAAGTAAAAAACACATCATCCGCGGTAAGACTCTCACCATCATGCCATTTAATATTATCACTGATTGTGAAAGTATATGTTTTTTTATCAGTACTCAAAGAATGATCTGCGATATCACTCACGAATTTACCTGTTTCCGGATCATACTTTGAAAGTGCGGAAAATACCAAAGTATCAATATCTTTATCAATAGGGTTTAAATCATTGAAAACAGGATTTAGTCGCTTTATTTCTCCAATCAATCCCTCACTGTAAATATGGGATTTTGATTTAACTTCTTGTCCGGTCTGAATTTTTTCCAAATCAGCACTATCCGCGATATTTTGATAACTAAAAACAGCGGAAAATAAAAAAATTACAGAAAAAATCAATAATGATATCTCTTCTCTTTTATTAAAAGATTTAAAAGTTCGCCTCAATAATTGCCAAAAATTAATTCTTTGATGCTTCATAATAAAATTATTAAACTAAAAATAATCACCTAAAATCATTTGTTATACTCCTCCGCTTTTATTTTTTTGTATCAAATCTTGGCTAAAGCTCCGAAAGACAAGTAATACTGCGAAGCTATCCTTTATTTTTATATATAGACTAGCCATTAAGCTTCGGAGTATATACTGCTTTAATTCTATTTTTTTAAAGCGAAGTAGTATTAAATTCAAACCTATTATACAAAAGCCAAAGTAAAAGTTGAAGCAAAAAATATTACTGACATTACAACTGAAAAATAAAATAAAAATTTTTCCGGCCCTCTTTTTGACGAATAAAATGTATTGCTTCCTCCCAAAGCTTCACCAAGTCCCGAGCCTTTAGCCTGAATGAGAATGGACAACGCTAAAAAAAATGAAGAAATTATTTGTATTATCGAAACAACCAGATGCCAATTCATAAAAACGTATTAAAGAATAAAATATTAATTTTTAATAAATAAATGTTCAATAAAGTTAATAAAACCAAAAACCAACCCCGCTATAATATATACCAGAAATCCATCAACATGAAAACTTACTCCTTCAAAAGCCAATTGTATCAATATTTTCTCCAATAAAAAAATTAAAACTCCATTAATCAAAAATAAGATCAAACCCAGACTTATAAAAATCAAAGGAAGAGAAAATAATTTAATTAGAGGTTTTATAAAGGTATTCAATATTCCCATAATGAGACCTCCTATCAAAAAAAATTTCCATCCGCCGGTATAAGAGATATTATCCAAAAAATTTACCACTACATATAAAGCAATACCGTTCAATAGAACTCCAATTAAAATCTTTTTAATTAATTTCATCATATTGTTTAAATAACTCTTTATTAATATAACAAATGGATTTTTATAAACAAGAATAATTATTTCACATTGCGAACAGCGATTAAAATTTTATTTTTATCAATCTGTTCTTCTTTTTCCAAATCCCATTCAAAATTTCCTTTTTGTTGAATTTCCAAAGCAAGAGTTTCTTTCATAATAAATTCGGCAAATTCACTGATCACATTCTGCAAATCTTTGGATTCCAAATATAAATAGATACGATCATCAACATTATAATCAGCTTCTTTTCGTAGCTCCTGAGTATAACGAATAATATCACGCGCAATACCCTCTTTTTTCAAAATCTCCGTAATATTTGTATCAAGAGCCACAACTAAACCTTTTTCGCCACTAATCTCCATATGTTGAGATCCTTTGCTGGCAGTAAATACAATTGTAGCTTCATCTAAAGAAGGATCTAAAATTTCATCTGAAATTTTTATTTTTCCATCCTCTAAAATTTCATAATTACTCATATTAACGGCTTCAATTAAAGACTTCATTTTTTCTTTCAATCTCTCTCCAACTACGCGAAAATTAATTTTTACCGATGGTTTCGCGATTTCCGTGGCTTTATTGATAAATTCTATATTTTTAATATTTAATTCTTCTTTTAAAACGTCAACATCCAAATGAAATTTCTCAAATTCAGGAAGAGCGACAATTAATTTATTGAGAGGTTGTCTTACTTTCACTTTCGCATTCGCTCTGCACCTATGCCCTAATTCAACGATTTTTCGCATTATTGCTATCTCTTCGTTTAAATTTAAATCTATCAATTTATTATCAGCCTCCGGCCAATTTTCCATATGAACGGATTCTTTGCCTGTTAAATTCGTAAAAATCTCTTCGCTGATAAACGGTGTAAATGGAGCCATTAATTTTGCCAGATTAAGTAAAACATAATATAGAATACTATAAGCCTCATTTTTGTCGTCATCATTTTCACTTTTCCAAAATCTCCTTCTTGATCTGCGTACATACCAGTTTGATAAATTGTCGATAAAATCCGTAAAAAGACGTGCGGCTTGAGTCAAATTATATTCATCCATATATTTTGAAACTCCTTGAATCAAAGTTTGAAGTTCGGAAATAATCCATTTATCCAGTTTATTGGTTGCTTTTAAGTTGAATTTCTCAGTATTCCAATTGTCGATATTGGCATAAGTTACAAAAAAACTATAAGTATTCCATAAAGTTAAAATGGTTTTTTTCACAACTTCTTCCACGTGTTTTTCGGAAAATCTTACATCTTCAGCCAATGGAGCGGTTGAAGTATAAAGAAAATATCTCACGGCATCCACTCCCCTACTTTCAAAAAGATCATTAGGATCAGGATAATTCTTCTTTCTTTTGGATAATTTCTCACCATCCGCAGCCAAAAGTATGCCGTTAACAATCACATTATTAAAAGCAGGTTTATCAAAAAGAATAGTTGATAATACATGCAAAGTATAAAACCAACCTCTGGTTTGATCCAAACCTTCCGCGATAAAATGGGCGGGAAAATTTTCCTCAAACTCACTTTTATTTTCAAAAGGATAATGAAGCTGAGCGTAAGGCATAGCCCCGCTTTCAAACCAACAATCGAAAACCTCAGAAATTCTATGCATTTTATCTCCGCATTTTTCGCAGGTTAAAATAACATTATCAATATAGGGCTTATGCAAATCCAATTCCCCAACATTATCAATAGGTTCATTGCCGATTACAAATTTTTTATATTCGCAATTTTTCATCAATTTTCCATTTCTGACTTTATAAGCGGCATTTTCAATGGTAATTCTGCCAAGCGCGACTTCCAAAGCCATTAAAGGAGTTCCATGGCTGACAATTAACACTTTTTTACCTTTATATGTATTTTTAACATATTGAACAAATTTTTTCATTCTTTCCACAATATCTTGTAAATTTTCAATTTCCGGTGAAATTTTCTTTTCAATTAACTCTTTGGAAGAATTGAATAAATTTTGATGTTCGGTAACATGTTTTGAATCATATTCACCAAAATGCATTTCATTGATTAAAGGACTGACAATGACATCAAGATTAAACTTTTTTGCCAAGATGGAAGCAGTCTCTTGTGATCTTAAAAGTTCAGAAGATATAACAACATCAATTTTTTCATTTTTAATCTCATCAGCTAATTTTTCAGCTTGTTTAATGCCATTTTCTGTTAATCCCAATTTTACGCTAGGATCAGAATGAATCGTATTATTCAAAGTGCCTTCATATTCACCATGTCTAGCCATATAAAAATGTATCGAAGTTTTTTCATTTTCAGACAATTCATCAATAGAACCAATACATTTGCACTCCCCGCAAGATTTACATTCCCAAATCGGAATCGCCGCTCCCCAATATCTGTTACGTGAAATAGCCCAATCTCTGGCGTTTTCAAGCCATTTTCCAAACCTGCCATCTTTTATATGAGGAGGCTGCCAACTGATTTTTTGGTTATTTTCCAATAATTTCTCTATAATTTCTGAAACTTTGATAAACCAACTTCCTGTCGCGTAATTCAAAAGCGGAGTATCGCAACGCCAACAATGAGGATAAGAATGACGATATGATTCCTTTGAAAATAAAAATCCTTTTTTAATTAAATAATCAGCGATATTTTGATCCTGACCTTTTACAAATTTTCCCGCGAAATCAGTAACTTCGCTCGTAAAATTTCCTTCCATATCAACATGTTTGATAAAAGCCAATTTGTTTACTTTCCCCGCATTCAGATCATCTTCACCAAAAGACGGAGCAATATGCACTATTCCGGTACCATCCTCAATACTCACAAAATCAGCTAAAATTACTCGATATGAATTCTCGATATTTTCAACATCTTTATTTATAAAATAATCAAATAAAGGTTTATATTTTTTATTCTCCAAATTTTCACCTTTAAAACTTTCGATAACTTCAAATTCCTTATCTTTCATGACTTTCTCCAATAATTCTTTCGCCAAAATATAAAAATTTTCACCTGATTTTATTTTTATATAATCAATATTTTTACCTACCGCAAGCGCGGTATTACCAGGCAAAGTCCATGGCGTAGTGGTCCAAGCTAAAATAAAAGTATTTTTTTCATCCAATAATTCAAATTTCGCGGTTACTGACAAATCAGTCACATCTTTATATCCTTGGCTAACTTCAAAATTTGAAAGAGGAGTAACGCATCTCGGACAAATATGCATTGATTTATAACTTTTATAAACCATTTCTTTATCCCATATACTTTTAAAAACCCACCATATTGATTCCATATAACTATTTTCCAATGTCGCGTAAGTTTGTTCAAAATCCACCCATCTGCCTATTCTCTCAAATAATTTTGCCCATTCCGAAGAATACTTAAAAACACTTTCTTTACATTGAAGATTAAAATTATCAATCCCAAATTTTTCAATTTCTTTTTTGCCGGAAATATTCAGACTTTTTTCGATTTCATATTCCACAGGCAATCCATGACAATCCCAACCATTTGTACGCGGTACAAAAAATCCTTTCATATTCCAATATCTTGTTACTGCGTCTTTCAAAGAATTTGCCATTATATGACCATAATGAGGCAATCCATTGGCAAAAGGCGGACCATCGAAAAAAACATATTTTTGATTCTCCTTATTTTTTTCTACGGATTTTTTAAAAATATTATTTTTACGCCAATACTCAATGATTTCATGCTCAACTTCAGGGAGGTTTTTGCGATTATCTACCTTTTTAAACATTTTAATTAAATTAAAGAACATTCTTTATTATTATAATAAAAAAAGTTCAGGAAGCAAGCACGGGTAATGTGATTATTATCAAAATAATTGTTTACTGAAGCAAAAAATGCTATAATTCCAGGATTAAATCACAAAAATGAATCCATCAAAACAAGAAAAATTAAAGCTTTTAATTAAGACTTCTATATTAATAAATAAAGAAGAAAAAAAAAATTATTTAGATAAAATTGATTCCTTAAGTGAACCCCAGATCAATGAATTAACACAAATCTTTCATGAAGAAGAAACAAAAAAAAGTGAATTGATAAATAATAAAATCAATAAAAATAAAGATCCTGATTTAATCAATAAACTTAAACAAATAAAAACTTTAGCTTCAAAAGAGTTTCTTCGCGCAAAAGAAAGAAAAGAACAGCAAAAAGATTTTAAAAAATTGGAAAACCTTACACAACAAATCAATAATTTTAACTGAAAACATGCCTGAAAAATTTAATGAAAAACACAGTAACATTGATTCCAACCAAGAATTATTGAAAAACAAATTTGAAAATAGCGAACATGAACAAATTATTATTCATGAAATTGATGCTATTCAACAGAATATTTCAAGAAGTGAACTAGGCGATGAAGAAAAAATTAAAATATTGGAGGCAATAAATAAAGAATTGGTAGATTTATTATCTCAAAAAGAATTGAATAATTTTATTCCTGAATTAAAAAAAAGATTAGAGTCATTTAAAGAAGCTTATAATTTTAAAACTATTCAAAACACAATTCCGGAAATAAAAAGTAACAAAACTAATTCCCCTCCTCAAACTTTTAAAAATGTAAAAAATACATCTTTAAGTCAAAAAAGAGGAATGATAGGATACGTTGAGACTGTAATGAGAGGATTAAGCCAAATATTCAGCACAAATTTTTTAAAAAATAAGAAATATGACTCCGATGGTGACTACTCGAGTGATGAAATAGAAAAATTTGATAGCTCAATTAGCAATTCTGATCGTAAAAAAATAAATTATGATAAAAAAATGACAGCCGAAAATTTGATTGCTGAAAATAAAGATCAATTTTTCAATCCGGAGTTAAAATCAGATCCGAATTATGATGTTTATGAAGAAAACAGAAAATTGGGAAATAAAATGTGTGCTCGCTATATATCTGATGTTCTAGGCATATATCCTCCTGTTTATTCCGCCACCGCTTTATTCCTTTCACTCTACAAAAAAAAACCGCAAGAAAATAAAAGCGACAATTTAATTAAAAATCAAAATGAATTACAAAAAGGAGATGTGATTTTTTTTACCGACACTTATGATTCCGGACGTCCAATCACTCATGTAGGCATTATAGTTGATGCCGGATCTCCAATTATGATGAAACATCACGGTACTTTTAAAAATGGAGTAAAAACTGTTGCGTTAGACAAGTATTGGACCAAACATTTTTACGGAGCGCTCAGACCGAATTATGCAAAGAAAGAACAAAACGTATTAGCTGCCTAAAGTTTATCCTTTAAGATATTTCAAAACCAACTTTTCCGCCAACCCAACATATTTTGCAGGCGTTAAATTCAGTAAATTTTTTTTCGCAGCCGCGGGAATTTCCAATTTACTGATAAAATCCGAAATAGCTTTATTATCCAATTTCTTCCCGCGTGTTAATTCCTTTAATTTTTCATAAGGCTTTTCAACTTTATACTTACGCATAACCGTTTGAATGGGTTCAGCTAAAATCTCCCAATTATTATCCAAATCAATAAGCATCTTTTTTTCATTAACTTCCAATTTACTCAAGCCTTTCAATATGCTTTTATAAGCGATCAAACTGTAAGCAAAGGCTACTCCCGTATTTCGAAGAACAGTAGAGTCCGTTAAATCGCGCTGCATTCTGGAAATCGGCAATTTTTCCGCTAAATGTTGAAATATCGCGTTTGCCAAACCTAAATTTCCTTCCGCGTTTTCAAAATCAATTGGATTAACCTTGTGAGGCATTGTGGAAGAACCAACCTCTCCTTCTTTTAATTTCTGTTTAAAATAATCCAAACTCACATAAGTCCAAATATCACGGCACATATCAAGCAAAACTGTATTGATTCTCTGAAAATAATGAAAAATTTCCGCGATAAAATCATGAGATTCGATTTGCGTAGTATAAAAATTTGGAGTTAAAGACAAACTTTTAATGAATTTTTCACTTGCTTTTATCCAATCAATTTTTGGATAAGCGCTTAAATGCGCGTTATAATTACCAACCGCCCCATTAATTTTTCCTAAAAATTCAATTTTAGTATTTTTAATTTGTCTTTCAATTCTGGAAATAAAAATTATAAATTCTTTACCCAAAGTCGTTGGAGTCGCGCTCTGCCCATGAGTTCGTGATAGCATTGGCATCTTTTTATAAATATTTGCTTTTAATCTTAAATTTTCCAATATTTTTTCCAAATTTGAATTAATCACATTGGAAAGAGATTCTTTAATCATCAAAGAATATGCCAAATTGGTAATGTCTTCCGAAGTACATGCAAAATGAATAAACTCGCTTAAATTATCAAGTTTTAAATTTTTAAATTTTTCTTTAAGAAAATACTCAACCGCTTTCACGTCATGGTTGGTTACTTTTTCAATATTTTTCACCTCCTGAGCATCTTTAAATTCAAATTCTTGATAAATTGCTTTAAGTTTTTTAATCTCATCTTTCTTTAAAATTCTACTATTATCCAATTTCAATTCATTACATAAAAAAATAAACCATTCAATTTCCACCAAAACCCGATACTTAATCAAAGCATATTCGGAAAAATAATTGGACAATTCTGAAACTTTATCGCTATATCTGCCATCAAGGGGAGAAATGGATTGGAGAGTATTCATGATTATAAATTATTACAATATAATATAGTGATCACTAAACAATACTAAAACTTCTTCTTCATGTCTCCAATCGCTTTTATAACCCTATCCTTCATCTCATTATCAATTAATCCAAACATTTTTGCCACAAAATAAGCCGCGTTTGCCGGATCCACAATCGTGGCTACCGGAGTTTCGGATGGCATCATTAAACTGGAATTGATATTCACCATAAAATCTTCTTTTGTTTCCAAAGGTGGGCAGGCGATCACCGGAAAAATCGTATTCGCGGAAACCAATCCGGATAATGCGTTTGAACGTCCGGCCACTGTTATAAAACAAATCTGTTCTTCGGATTGATTATATTTTTCAATCAAATCAATAATCTTTTCCGGAACCTTATGCGCTGAAGCAACGTGTTCAATGTAATCGATTCTAAATCTATATAATTCTTTTGTAATTTTCGTTACAAAAGATTTATCTGTAGGAGAAGCATAAATAATCACAGCTTTCATAATATTTTAAATTAAATTTATAAACATAAGTTATAGTTCCTGATCACCGGCATTCAAATCCGTAAATTTTCCTTAATCCTTGCCGTCACATCCCCTACGTTTCCATCAAAACTCTGTCCTGTAATCAATTTATACGCCTCAATATAACGTCTGGCAGTTTCCGCTCTAACCTCTTCAGGAATCATCGGAATTTCTCCTTCTCCTCTAAATCCCCTTTCCGCAAGCCATTCTCTCAAATATTCTTTGTCAATTTTCTTTTGCTCAATTCCTTCCATAAATCTGATTTCATACTCACTTTCAAACCAGAATCTCGACGAATCAGGGGTATGAATTTCATCTATCAATGTTAAATCGCCATTTTCATCAAAACCGAATTCATATTTTGTATCAACCAATATTATCCCTTGTTTCGCGCAAATTTCAACTCCCCTCTGAAATAATTTCAAAGAAATATCAGCCAATTTATCCCATAAATCTTCAGTTATAATGCCTCTTTCAATCAATTCATCCGGAGAAATCGATTCATCATGATCACCTTTTTCCGCTTTTGTTGAAGGTGTTAAAATGGGAGTATCGAATTTTTGATTCTTTTTCATTCCATCGGGAAGAATATTTCCACAAAAATTACGAACACCCCGTTCATAATTATACCAAGCTGAAGTGCTTGTTACACCGGTCAAATATCCCCTCACAACCATTTCCAAAGCTAAAGGTTTGCATTCTTTCCCAATAATTACATTCGGATCAGGATAAGAAATTGCATGATTTTGAACTATATCTTTAGTTTTATCAAACCAAAATTGAGCCATCCGATTTAAAACTTGTCCTTTAAACGGGATAGTACAAATAATTCTATCAAAAGCCGACAATCGATCAGTGGCAATCAAAATTCTTTTATAGCCTTGAGTATAGTTATCTCTAACTTTACCTTGATATTTAATACCTAAATTCGAAAAATCAGTCCCTTGCAAACAAAACGGTATCTGCGCCAAAATAGTTTTTATATCAAGCATAAATTTGAGATTACTTTTAAGGTTGATTTGATAATAAGTAAAAAAGATACATGAGGCAAGAGAAGGTGGAGTAACCACTCCCCTTTACATTTTTCCTCACCTCTGTTAATTCTAAATCGTCAATCAATAAACAATCAAACTTATGCCACCAAAAACCGCTCAAATCAGCGCCATATTAGGATGTCAGTGGGGCGATGAAGGAAAAGGAAAGCTAACTGATATTTTAGCATCCAAATATAATTATATTGTCCGCTCAAACGGCGGAGCCAATGCAGGTCATACTATCTATTATAAAAAAGGCAATAAAACTGATAAATTTGTATTCCATCTGATTCCTTCAGGAATATTTCACCCAAAAACAAAATGCGTTATTGGCAATGGCTGCGTCATACATTTACCGACTTTAAACGAAGAAATTGAAGAATTGAAAAAACATGGAATTAAAATAAAAAACAGATTTTTTATATCCGACCGAGTTCATTTATTGTTTGATTATCACAAAAAAATCGATGCTGCTCAAGAAAATTTAAAAGGAGCCAAAAAAATCGGCACAACTCTACGCGGAATCGGTCCCTGCTATAGTGATAAAGTTAATAGAATCGGCATTCGTGCTTGCGACTTATTGGATTTTGATAAATTTAAAAAACTATTTAAACAAAATTTGGAATATCAAGAAAAATTGTACGGCAAATTGGAAATCAATATAGATGAAGAAGTGAAAATTTATCAAAAATATGCCAAATTTTTCAAAGAATTTATAGTCGACACAACACAAATGTTTATCGAAGCTACCAATAAAAAAGAAAAAATTCTTATCGAGGGTGCTAACGGAGTAATGCTGGATTTGGATCATGGTACCTATCCTTTTGTAACCTCCTCAAATCCCAGTAGCGGAGGTTTATTTACAGGAACAGGCATTGCACCGAATAAAATAAAAAATATCATCGGTGTTTTAAAAGCATACACGACAAGAGTTGGCGCCGGCCCATTTCCCACGGAATTACAGGACAAACTCGGTGATAAAATTCGCGAATCAGGCGGCGAATACGGCGCAACAACAGGCCGTCCACGTCGCTGCGGCTGGTTCGACGCGATATTAGCGAATTATGCTTTGGCAATTAATGGAATAACAGAAATTAACCTCACAAAACTTGATGTTTTATCAGCTCTGCCGAAAATCAAAATTGCGGTAAAATATTTATATCAAAATAAAGAATTAAAAAATTTTCCTGCATCATTGGAAATTTTAGAAAAAATAAAACCGCAGTACATTGAACTTCCCGGATGGCAAAAAGATATTTCAAACTGCAAAAAATATTCGGATTTGCCAAAAAACTGTCAAAAATATATTAAAACAATAGAAAAACTGACAAAAGTAAAAATCACCTCAATTGGCGTAGGACAAAGACGAGATCAAATAATATTTCAATAAAATTAATGATTTTTCCTAAATTTGTATAATATCATTCTTATTCAAAGCATATTCAGCTCTTAAAATCCTATGCGCTTGAATCAATTGATTATAAATTTCATCATTAATAATATTTAAAACTTTTCGGTTCAAATTTGCTAAAAGTCTTCTCGTCTTTTTATGTTTATTGTCAATCAATAAGACATTATTTAAATTTCTCACAGCATCATCATATTTTTTCTCCTTTAAAATACTATTGATTAATATATATTTTTTTTCGATTAATGACTTCTTATGACTCAAATCTATTAAATGAAGTTTATTTTGCAGATCTAAAATAATTTTTTTAATTTTCCTGTCATCAGGAGCAATATGATAAAGCTGCTCGAAATAATACAATGCCTTATCATAAAATTTCTTATCTATAAGCAACATCCCTGTGGGAAATTTGGATTTGATATATTGATATCTGGCTTTTTGATAAATTTTCAAAATCTTTTTGTTGCTTCGATCAAATTTAAAAAATTCATGGCATCCCCGAATCACCCCAGTATAATCCCTCTCTTTAAACATTTTCTTTAAAGTGTGAAAACTAAAATCAATAAATTTTTCGACTTCCTGTTCTGACTTTCTGTCCGCTAATTCTTTTAATTTTTCTATTTTGTCTTCCAAATTGGAATAACCCGGATAAATTGTATTTAAATCCAAATATATTTTTAATAATTTTTTATATTCCCGGTCATCCCATAAATATTTGGTTTGAGAGATTTTTCCATCAATTTCCTTTTTAATTTCCTTACTCAATCGCTTATTGACTTTATCCAAAAATCTATGCACTTTAGCATCATTAGGATTGCTGTCAGCCAAAAAAATTGCTGCATCATAAGCTTTTTTAAATGCTTTCTCATCAATGAATTTTTCTATTTGAATAAAATAATCTTGAATATTGTTCATTAAATTTATTATTGTATTATATAATTTTACAACACAAAAAAGGAATTAACAATCATTTCGTAAATTCCGGATTAATATTTAAGAATGAAAAATATTCCTAATAATATTTTTCATAAAATATATTCTCTTTTTCCTGCCCTTTACTAATTAATAAATTCTCTACATCCTCAATAAATTCCTTGCCACCACAAATATAAGCATCGAAATTTTTGAATTCCTTAAAATCTTCATCCAAGGCTTTTGTTACCCTGCCTTTTCGATAATCCATATCCACGTTTCCATTTTCTCGGCTTAAGCAAAGGTTAAATTTAATATTTGGATAAATTCTTATTAAATTTTCAATACAATCCTCACAAAAAAAATCATTTCTATTTTTAAGACCAAAATATACATTTATATTTTTTTTAATCCCCTTTCTTTGAATATAATCAATCATACTGTGAAATGGAGCAATTCCTGTTCCTCCTGCCACAAATAAAAGATCACGATCAGAATTTTCTCTTAAAATAAACTCACCCATAGGCCCTCTAAGCATAACCTCATCGCCGATTTTAAGTTGAGCAAGCCTTTTTGATCCCTCTCCGATCTTAATATGTTTTACCCAAAATAATAATTCTTTGTTGTTTAAAGGGCTGGAGGCAACCGAATAGGCTCGAAATAAAGGCTTTTCATCTTCATGCGGTATTTTAATTGTCACATACTGGCCTGCTTTAAAGTCAATACAATCAGGCTCGATTAATTCCAGCACAAACTCAAACACATCCTTACTTAAATATTTGAAACTTTTAACTTTAGATTTAAAATTTTGAATCATATGTATTTTTTTTTGAAAAATAACACTTAAAAACTTAATCAAAGTAGATGTTTAATGCAACTATAATTTTTTTTATCTCCCTAAAAACAACAAATTATGTCAATACAATTTTAAAAATATTTGTAATCTATTTTTTGATATACATAAAAAATCTGTTATGCTATAGTTAAAGATTCTATATAGTTTATAAAATTAATTCTATGGTACTTACACCTTCAACAATGGTTACCCTGGGATCAAAAGCTCCGGAATTTCAGCTTAAAGATGTTGTTAGCGGAAAATTTTTTTCTCTATCGGAATTAAAATCGGAAACAGGGACCGTGATTATGTTTATATGCAATCATTGTCCTTATGTGAAGCATGTACAGGAAGAAATCGTTAATCTGGCAAATGATTTTAAAAACAAAAATATCAGCTTTATAGCCATATCTTCCAATGACATTGAAACTTATCCTGAAGATGGACCTGAAAAAATGAAAGAAACAGCTTTGGAAAAAAAATATCCGTTTCCCTATCTGTTTGATGAAACTCAAAACACCGCAAAAGCCTATAACGCGGCATGCACGCCTGATTTTTTTATTTATGACAAGGAATTGAAACTTATTTATCGCGGACAATTGGACGATTCCCGCCCTGAAAACAACAAACCTATAACCGGAAATGACGTTCGAGAAGCTTTAAACAATGTTATAAATGGAAATTTAATAAATCCTAACCAAAAACCCAGCATGGGTTGCAATATTAAATGGAAAAAAGAATGATGTTTGACCCAATTAAGATTCTGGAAAAATATTCGAATTCACAAAAAAAAGCTTTAAAAATTCTATTACATCATGGCCGATTGGTTAAAAATAAAGCTCTTGAAATAGCTGAGCATTTCACTTTAGATAAAATAGACTTAAAATTTATCGAAGAAGCTGCGATATTACATGACATAGGAATATTTTTTGTTAATGCTCCTGAAATTGGTTGTTATGGAGATAAACCGTATATCGCACACGGATATTTAGGTAGAGAAGTACTGGAAAAAGAAGGTCTGCCAAAACACGCCCTTGCTGCGGAGCGACATACAGGAATGGGAATTCATAAAGAAGAAATAATAAGCAATACCCAAAGCAATCTGGGAAGAAAAAATACTTTGCTATGCGGATAAATTCTACTCCAAAAATCCCGAAAGAAAATATCCTGAATTAACATTGAAGGAAATAGAAAAACATTTAAGAGAAATTGGAGAAGAAAAATGGAAATTATTTGAAGAGTGGAGAAAAATATTTGAAGGTAAATGATCAGGAATCAGCGATCAGCGATCAGGAAGCCTGCAATGCGGGGACATTATCTCTGATATCTGATCGCTGACACTAAATTAATCTACCCCATATGCCCATTGCAGTTCTCACCTCCGGCGGTGTCGACAGTTCTGTCGCACTAAAACTACTTAAAGATCATGGTCATGAAGTAACTGCGTTTTACTTAAAAATTTGGCTTGAGGATGAACTTTCATATCTTAACAATTGCCCTTGGGCAGAAGATTTGAAATACGTTCAGGAAATTTGTGAAAAAAACAAAATACCTCTGGAAATAATAAACATGCAAAAAGATTATTACGATCAGGTGGTCTCTTATGCGATTTCTGAACTGAAATCCGGCAGAACCCCCAATCCTGACATATTATGCAATCAAAGAATAAAATTCGGTGCTTTTTACGATAAAATAGACAAAAGATTCGATAAAATAGCAACAGGCCATTACGCGCAAATTGAAGAAAAAGAAAATTATTTTTATTTAAAACGCGCTCCTGATCCGATAAAAGATCAAACCTATTTTTTGTCGCACTTAAGCCAAGAACAATTAAAAAGAGCAATGTTCCCAATCGGACATTTAGAAAAAAAAGTAGTTAGATTTTTGGCGGAAAAATTCAATTTACCCAATAAAAATCGCAAAGACAGCCAAGGAATCTGCTTTTTGGGCAAATTAAAATTCAACGAATTTGTAAAACATCATCTTAAAAGTAAAAAAGGAGAAATAATCGAACTCGAGACAAATAAAGTTTTAGGCATACATGAAGGATTTTGGTTCTTTACCTCGGGCCAGAGAAAAGGAATAAAACTCTCAGGCGGCCCTTATTTTGTAGTGAAAAAAAATATTGAAAAAAATATTGTTTACGTTTCCAAAAAATATTTTGAAGAAGATAAAATCCGAAATGAATTCATAGTAAAAAATATTAACTGGATCACTCAAAATCCACCAGAGAAATCAAATCTAAAAGTAAAAATCAGACATGGAGAAAATGAATATAAATGTAAAATTGAAAAAATCAATGAAATGAATCAATACAAAGTCCGAATTTCCGGCCAAGATCAAGGTCTGGCATCCGGCCAATTCGCGGTTTTTTATGAAGATGAATATTGTTTGGGTGGAGGAGTAATAATCTGAAAAAAATGGAAAAAATAGATAAAAATATTGAAAATGCATTACTTCAAAAAATTGAATATCAATTTAATAACAAAATTTAATAGATGTAACTAAACTCTGCTTACGTTTTACAACCCCTTCAACTTCTGCTCTAATTTTTTCAAATTAATTAGCGAAATCTCCAATTTTTCCATTTCTCTTTTCACAACATCTTTTGGTGCGTTTCTAACAAATCCCTGATTATCCAGCTTTTTTTCCAAAAACGATATTATTTCTTCTTCGGATTTTATTTCTTTATAAAGTCGCTCCTTTTCTTTTTCCAAATCAATTAAAGCATCCAGCGGCAGAAAAATTTCCACACCCTGAATCACTTTTGATGCCGATTTAGAGATTGGTTTTCCTTTATTTTGAATTTGAATATCTTTTAAACCGGCCATTTTTTCCAAAATTTCCTTTTTTTCGTGCAAAACTTCCAAATGCTCCTCGCTATAAATTACCGCTTCGATTTTTCTTGTCGGATCTACTTTATATTCCGCTCTAATACTGCGGATTGCCGTAATAATATCCATTATAATATTAATTTTCTTTTCCTCATTCCTAAAAATATATTCTTTTTTGAATTCCGGCCAATCTTCAATAATAAGCATGTTTTTCGATCCTGTATTCTTCCAAAGAACCTCTGTAACAAAAGGAATAAATGGATGTAAAAGTTTTAAAATCGTCTTTAAAACATAAATTAAAACACCCGGATTTAATTTAACCTTTGACATTTCCAGATACCAATCGCAAAATTCCAGCCAAATAAAATCATAAAGTATATTTCCGGCTTCAGAATATTTATGAGTTTCCATATCCTTTGTAATTTTTTTTATCAAATTTTGAGTTCTTGTTAAAATCCATTTATCTGCGCTATTTAAGTTTTTTAAATCAATTTCCGCTTTTAAATCTTCCTCATTCAAATTCATCAAAGCAAATCTGCTGGCGTTCCAAATTTTATTCACAAAATTTCTAAAACCCGCGATCTTTTCTTCATATAAACGAATATCATTACCAGGTGTAGCACCCACAATTAAACTCAGGCGAACCGCGTCAGCCCCATATTTACTTATCATGTCGAGTGGATCAATTCCATTGCCTAAAGACTTGCTCATTTTTCTTCCTTGTTTATCACGCACCAATCCGTGCAAATATACGGTTTTAAAAGGAATTTCATTCAAATGATATGTTGACATAATAATCATTCTAGCTACCCAAAAAAACAAAATATCATAACCCGTTTCCATCACAGAAGTAGGATGAAAATGTTTTAATTCATCGGTTTTTTCCGGCCATCCCAATGTCGAAAAAGTCCATAAGCCTGAGGAAAACCACGTATCTAAAGTATCCGGATCCTGCTTTAATTTAACATTTCCACATTTAGGACATTTTTTAGGCGCATCTTTAGAAATAATAATCTCTCCACAACCATTATTATCTTTTTCACAATAATAAACCGGTATTCTATGCCCAAACCAAATTTGGCGAGAAATACACCAATCTCTTAAATTTTCCATCCAATGAAAATAGGTTTTATTAAACCTTTTAGGAATAATTTCAATTTCTCCGTTTTTAACAACGCTGACAGCTTTTTCTTTAATGGATTTTTTACTTTTACCCTCATTAATAACCTTTTTATTAACATCAATAAACCATTGTTTGGAAACCAAAGGTTCAATTGTTGAGCCACAGCGATAACAGACAGAAAGTTTATGAATATAATTTTCATCAATTTTCTCAACCAAACCTTTTTTTCTCAATTTCTCGACAATCGCTTCTCTCGCCTCATAAGCATTCTTACCCGCGAACTCCCCCGCGGAACTCGTCAAATTACCTTTTTCATCAATAATCTGAACAATTTCCAGTTTATGTTTTTTGGCAATTTCAAAATCCACAAAAGAATGTGCCGGCGTAATAGTCATGGCTCCTGATCCGAATTCAGGATCTGCGGCATTATCCGCAATAAATTTTGCTGTAATGTTACCTTCAATCCATTCAACTTCCATTTCTTTGCCAATATACTTTTTATATCGCTTATCATCAGGATGAACAACAATAATTTTATCCAAAAATTTGGTTTCAGGCCTTGCTGTACCAATAATAACCGGTCCATATTTAAAATAATAAAATTTGGCCTTTTCTTCCCTATATTCAACTTCATCATCCGCTAAAGTACTGGAACATCTCGGACACCAATTAACGATTCTATTCCCGCGATAAATCACGCCATCATGATACATTTTAATAAAAGCTTCGGTTACAGCCTCGCTCAAACCTTCATCCAAAGTATATCTCTCTCTTGACCAATCACAGCTCGCTCCCATTTTCCTCACCTGATTGCGAATAATACTCTGAGAGTCAGCAACAAATTTATGAACCCGGTCCAAAAACTTTTTTCTTCCCAAATCATGTCTTGTCAAACCTTCTTCAGCAATAATCTTCTCCACTTTATTTTGTGTTGCTATGGAAGCATGATCTGTCCCCGGCAGCCAAAGAACGCTATAACCACACATTCTCTTATACCTGATCATAATATCCTCAATCGCCAGCATGGTTGCGTGACCCAAATGTAAAGTTCCGGTTGCGTTCGGCGGTGGCATACTTATTGAAAAAGGCTTTTTTCCGGTATTGACTTCAGGTGTAAATAAACCTAATGTTTCCCACGTTTGATAAATAAAATCTTCATATTCCTGCGAACTATACGCTTTAGGCAATTCTTTCATTTTAATTTTTTTAAAATACAAGCAAGCTATATATAACAAAAAATCTCCTAAAAACCAAATTTTAAAAAACAACTTGACAAATCAGACAAAAGAAGTAAAATTTCTATTGAAAGATTAATTCTTTTAATTTATGTTAATTAACTAAAAAAATAAATTAAAAAATGAGTGATCAAAATATAAAACTTGGAGAAAATCATGAAAAAACCACGGAGCAGTCATATTATGCTGATATAAATAAAGATTCAGATAATTTTGAAAATTTTGGACACTCTGAGGCCTCGGAATTCACTGAAAGTATTGATTTTTCAGGAGAAAAAATTTCAGAATCCGGAGAAAGTAAGGAAAATGAAAAGAAAACATCGCCTATATCAAAAAAAACCGTAAAAAAAGATGATCAAAATAAACAAGCTATTTTTCGGTCATTATTAATCAACACAAAACAATCCAGAGGAAAACTGGAAGGAGATCTGAAAAAACATTATTTTCAGGAATTAAAAAAACTTAAAAAAGAAGCTAAAAAATTAAAAAACAAACCTCATTTAGCTTATCAATTCACTGAAACATGGTCAAAAATCAAGGCTTTATATCAAAACATAAGCTCTCTCGCGACCATGACCTACGATACATTAAAAAAATTGTGGCTAAAAGTCGTACACGGAATCACAGTAAATTAATTTACCAAATTAAAATTACATAAAAATCCTTTAATAGGATTTTTTTTTGTAAAAAAGCTAGTACAATAATTTTGATCTTAAATTTAAAAATGGATAAAAAACTGATAATAGAAAAAACTCACAACCAAAAATATAAATTAAATCCCAAAAACAAAATTTATAAAAAAGATTTATATAGATTTGGCATTTTGAGCATACATCAGGATATAGCGCCGCACAAAAAAGACATAACCACACAATTAATATTTAATTCTAAAAATATTCAAACAAAAGCCCTGATTTTTGCCAAACAAAAAGGAATAATAAGTGGTTTAAATGAAATAACATGGATTATAAACGAATATAGTAGCATTTTTCATACGAAAATATCACTACAAACATTCATTAAAGATGGAGAAAAAGTCGAGAAACAAAATAAAATTCTTCTTCTGGAAGGGCCTATAAATCATCTGTTAATACTCGAACGAACAATATTAAACATTCTTCAAAGAATGAGTGGAATAAGCACAAAAACAACTGAAATTATCGCTAAAGTAAATAAAATCAATCCTGAAATATTAATCACCACCACCAGAAAAACACCATATGGTCTATTGGATAAAAAAGCGGCCCAAGTAGGCGGAGCAGGCACACATCGTTTAAATTTATCCGATGCTGTATTAATAAAAGATACACACTTGGATTTTTTTGACAGAAATATTTCTGAAGTACTCAATAAAATCCTCAAATCAACAAACTTTGGAAAGTTCGTTGAAATAGAAGTTCAAAATGAAGAAGAAGCGCGGGTAGCAGCGCAAACATTTAACGAAAATAAGTATACAGGGACTGTTTTATTAGACAACTTCAGTTCCGAAAAAATTAATAATTGCGTTAATCAACTAAAAAAGCAGAACTTATTTGAAAAAATCATTTTGGAAGCCTCCGGCGGAATCACGGAAGATAATATTGAAGAATACGCCAAAAACGAAATTGATATCATATCTCTTGGCTCTCTGACACATTCTGCACAGGCTCTTGATCTGGCGATGACAATTGAAAAAAAATAGATAAACCAAGAACTGAAAAATATTTAAATTAAATTATTTATGGCTGTGCCAGCCGAAGCTTAGCCCTAACCATGTCCACCTTCGCTAAATCTACTGTGGACAGTCTTCCATTTCCGACTCACTTTGTTCGTCGCAAAGCGAAGGCTGGTGCCGCGGGAGAGACTCGAACTCTCACAGGTTTTACCCTACTAGCTCCTAAGGCTAGCGTGTCTACCAATTTCACCACCGCGGCGAATAAAACCATAAATTATTTATCACATTTAGCAAACAAAAACAAACTTTTTATCAATTTTGGCCTAAGTTGTGTCATGCAAAAATTTTTATGCTATATTCTTCTTGAATTATATTTTAGTAAACATATGCAAAAAATAATCATCGACCCCAAAAACCAAAACCGATCCCTCGGCAATTACCTCAAAAAAGAGCTGAAAATCCCAACTGCCCTGATCCATAAACTTCTCCGCAAGAAAAAAATTAAATTAAACGATTTAAATCCGGATCTTAATTGGAAACTCCAAACCGGTTTTGAAATCAAAATTTTCGCTAATTTGAATTCCGAAAATACCTCAAAAATACACACTGTCCCTGATTTATTTTATAAAAAACATCTTAAAATCGCTTTTGAAGACGAAAATATTTTAGCCATCAATAAACAGCCTAATATAGCGGTACAGCCCGCGAAAAACATTCCATTTCATCTTACCTTGATAGCTGTCGCGGAAAAATATGCATATACCAATAATTTTAAAGCAAGAATCGCTCATAGACTAGACAAAAACACCAGCGGAATAATTCTCTTCGCCAAAAACGAAAAAACTTACGAAGCTCTTTACAACCAATTCTTTAAAAAAACAATTCACAAAAAATATCTGGCTTTAGTAAAAGGAATACTTCAAAAAGCGCAAACAATAGATACCCCAATAAAAGACAATTTTGATAAAATAATATCCGCCGAAACAGACATCAAACCTTTAAAAATCTATAAAAATCAAAATTGCACTCTCTTGGAATGTTCACCTCATACAGGCAGATTTCATCAAATTCGCCAGCACGTAAAATCCATTAACCACCCCATAATCATGGATGATATTTATGGCGATTTTGATTTAAATAAAAAATTCCAAAAACAATACAAATTAAAAAGACATTTCCTCCACGCGGAAAGTATAGAATTTAAAATAGGAGATAAAAATTATTTTATAAAATGCGAATTACCGGAGGATTTGGAAAGTGTATTAAAAATTCTGACACGTAATCCGTAATTTGTAATCCGTAACTCGTAATTCGTAAAAGGAATAAATTAATAAGAAGATTTTCAATTTACGAATTACGGATTACGAATTACGAATTACGGATTACAAATTACTCCCCTCCGATTTACACCTCCACCTAACAAATGCTATACTATAAATAACAAACAATCCTTCCCCATGCAATTCGACAACAAAAATTTTCTCGAAACCATTAAAAAAAACCGGAAAAAAAAGAAACAACCGAAAATCGCTGCTTGGAAAAAATATTACGAACCCGGTTTATATGAATATGTAATGTATTTATCATCCCCTGTACGCATATTTTTCACAAACCTGCTTGCGGGAATCGGCCGCGGTTTTGGACTCGTGATTGGAGCAACAGTTTTAGTCGCATTAGTTGTTTATATTGTCAGCAAAATTCTCGTTGACATCCCAATAGTCGGCGATTCATTCAAATGGCTGGATCAGATTTTAAAAGAAAACTTACAACAGCAAAATGTCAAATTTCCGGAAACTGAACGGGAGTATTAGTGTTTAAGAATCAGTTATCAAAGATCAGGAACCCCGCAATGAAGGGGCATTATTCCTGATCAAACCCGCTTAACAGGGCTGATTCCAAAATCACTCCTTCACAAACACAAACTCATCCCCTTTAAAATCACACAAAACTCTCTCCCCTTCTTTAATCGTATTTTCCGCGATTGCCTGCGCTAACGGGGTTTCGATATATTCACTTACCGCATAACGAAGCGGTCTTGCGCCTAACTCCGGATCAAATCCTAATTTCGCTAAATTCAATTTTGCTTCTTCTGTTAAACTTAAAGCTATATTTCTTGAACTTAAAGCTTCAAATGTGTCTTTTAGCACTATATCCAAAATCTTTACAATATCTGACAAATTTAAATTATTGAAATATACCAAATCATCAAATCTATTGACAGTTTCCAGCCTCAAAAAGGCTTTTAATGCATCCACTATCACTTTTTTCTTCTGATCTTTAAGGGTTTCTGAATTCAAATTTTGTGGTCGAATATTCGAAGTGCAAATAATTATTGTATTTTTAAAATTCACGTTATGGCCTTGATTATCCGTTAAATGACCTTCATCTAAAATTTGCAACAAAAGATCAAATATCTGGGGATGAGCTTTTTCGATTTCATCAAACAAAATTACGCTATATGGCCTGTTTCTAATGCATTCGGTAAGTTGCCCGCCTTCTTCATAACCAATATATCCGGGCGGCGCGCCAATCAACTTGGCACTAGCATGTTTCTCAGAAAATTCACTCATATCAAAACGTACCAACGAATCTTTAGATCCAAATAAATACATTGCCAAAACCTCGGCTAATTCTGTTTTACCTACTCCTGTTGGTCCTAAAAATACAAAAGATCCAATCGGACGATCTTTATTCTTCAAACCTGAAACATTTCTAATCAAAGCTGCCTGAATACTCTTAACAGCCTCCTCCTGCCCAATCACTTTTGATTTTAAAAACTCGCCACAATGCAAAATCCTTTCATTGTCTTTTTGATCCAAAAAAGCCACAGGAATTTTGCTCATTCTAGCAACAACTCGCTTAATCACGCTCAAATCCAAAACTTTTTCATTGCGATTATCTCGCATTTCTTCTTTCAATTTAATGATTTTACTGTCAGTTTCAGCAATTTTTTGTAAAAAATTATTATATAAAACCGTATTATCATTTTTTTCCGCGATTTTGGCTTTACTCGCATAAAATTCCTTCGCGCTTTCCAAGCTTACAATTTCTGATGAAGCTGATAATCGTGGAGTTTTTGAAACCGCACAAGCCTCATCTATTAAATCTAAAGCCTTATCCGGCAAAAACCGATTATGAATATATCTGGAACTCAAAACCACTGATTCATACAAACACTCATCCGGAATCTGAATGTCATGAAATTTCTCATAATTATCACGTAAACCCTTAACAATAAAAAATGCGCTTTCAATATCCGGCTCGCTTAACAAAACAAGCTGAAATCTGCGCTCCAAAGCCGCGTCCTTCTCAAAATATTGCCTATATTCTTTAATGGTTGTTGCACCAATTGTCTGAATTTCACCTCTGGCCAAAGCAGGTTTCAAAATATTCGCGGCATCATCAGCTCCTTCACTTTTAATTATTGTGTGAATCTCATCAATAAACAAAATTATGCTTTTATTTGATTGATTAACTTCATTAATGATTTTCTCTAATCTCTCCTCATATTCCCCTCTTTTTGCTGCTCCGGCAATAATGCTGTTTAAAGACAACTCAATTATTCTTTTATTTAACAAATTTTTTGGAATATTTCCCGTTACGATCCTTTGCGCTATTCCTTCAACGATAGCGGTTTTTCCCACTCCCGGATCTCCGTAAATTAAAGGATTATTTTTGCCCTTTCTGGACAAAATATGAATTATAGTTTCAATTTCCGCGAATCTACCGATTACAGGATTCAGCTGCCCTAATTTCGCCTTTGCCGTAATGTCTCTTCCGAATTTATCCAAAAAAGGCGTTTTCGTTCCTTGCGATTTAATAATATTTTCAAAAACCGAGAACACTTTATCCGCTTTAATATCAAAATTTTTAAATATTTTACCGATGTTCGAAGTTTCATCCGATATACTCGCCATAGCCAAAAAAAGATGCTCGCTCGACGTGAGCAAATCCTCATATTTTTGACTTAATTCCCGCGCTTTATCAAAATATCTTTTAGTTTCCTGATGATATGGAATTTCCGAATTTTTTGATGAATTAAGATTAAAAAATGATTTATTTTCTTCATTTAACTTCTTTACTTCAGCTATAAGTTGATTTTGCGAAATTTTTAAATCTTTTAAAATTAATTTAATTAACTCATTTTCATGCATTAAAAGCCCTAAAAATATATCCGAACTCGTAGTCGCGCTTGCATTCCTGCTTTTAGCTGAGTTTTGAGCTAATTCTAAAACTTTATAAATATCCTGACTATATAAATTATTATTTTCCAACGTAAAAAGGTTAATTAGTATTTAATTCCTCAGCAAACAAAGGTTTAAAACTCTGTAAAGTGGCTTTTATATTTAAGGCACTCTTTCTTAAAACAAATTCATTCTCAATATCCGGAGCTAAAATTTGCGATTGGTTTAAATTCGAATTTTGATTCAGTAATTCGTTTCCACTCAAAGTCTCACCAATAACCTGATCACATAAAACTTCCAGAGAACTGAAAGCAACTTTAAATTCAACTATATCAGCCTTAATAGGTAATTCTTCTGATTTAGTTTGAATATTTTGCGCTTTTTCCTCTTTTTTTAGCTGTTTTTTTTCTTTAACTTTCTTTAAAATAAAAATAAATAATTTACTGATTAAACCTTCTTCCGTGGTCTTAATTTCCGGTGCTTTCTCTGATTTTCCTATTTTTGGCTCGTTTGAAATTGCTAAAGGTTCTACTATTTGTTGTACCTTCTCCATTTTGGCACCTGATTCAATATTCAAACTTTGAAGCTCTTGTGAATAAAATTCAAAAATAGTAGATAAATTATTCGGTTCTTTTTTCTCCTCTTCATCCAATCTCTGCATATTTGCCTCAATAACGTCTGATTTTATTTGAACCTGTTTCTGTCCTTTGGCAATATTTACTTTTTCTCTAATTTGAGCTGAAATATTAATTAAAATTTGCTCTCTTTCATTATCGGGGATTGAAACAAATTCACTATATTTTTCCTCAATTTTCTGACGCAATTCCTGATTTTTAACATTTAATTCCTCTGAAACTTCTTTATTTAGCTCCAAAGCGCCGCCCTGCTCTTCCGATTTTTTGATTTCTTCAGTATCATCATTCTTCACTTCCTGAATAACCGAGCCATGAGCAGGAAAAGTCTCAAATTTAGGATTTTGCCCAAGTCTATAAAAATGTCCCGCGCCCTGTCCCGCAAAATCTTTTGCCCAAGGCTGATAAGGGAAAAAACGAATAAAATAATTTTTCCCCCCGGGTTCAACGATTTTGTAAGTTTTAGGCGAATTGTCAGAATTATATTTATATAAACCTTTCAAGGCCAAACCGTTTTTCTCCGCATTAAAATCAATATTGCCTATTTCATCCCGATAATCGATTATAAACGGTCCGGAAAGTTCTCCTTGCAGCGGATGCTGCCGATCTTTATAATTAATTGCTTCCCTTCCACTATGCATTGGATCAACCAAAAACTCTCTGGCTAAATCCCTTTCCGCCTCAAAAGTTTTACTTTCATTCAACAAAGAAGGATTAACCAAATTATCAACTTCCGTACCTTTCAAAATTTCCTCCAATCTGGAATTCAATCTTTCACTCCCTTCCGCATAAAGACCATCTCTAATATTTCCAATCTCTTTTTTAAAATTATCAACTGCCTCATTTAATTTTTTAACTTGAGACAAATCACTAATATCCCCTATTTCCCGCGTTAAAATTTTTATATAATCATCAATTTGCCTGGAAATACTCTCGTTTTGCGCTTCAACGCTCAATTCAAAGTTTTCGTCATTCTCCTGCGGTCTCTGTGCTGTTTCAAATAGATTTGTCATATTTAAATTTCATCTAATTTATTAATAAGATTTCGCATTTTCCGCGACTCATCATTTTTTTCCAACTTTTCACTATTTTTAAAAATCGGATTAATCTCTTTTCGATTAAATACATTAAGTTTATTTAAAAATTTTTTATCTTCAACAAGTAAACATTTCGCTAACCTCTCCTTCTCTTCCAAAATTACTTTTTTGCTCCGCGCGAATTTATCATCGCTCAGTTGAGGCAAAATATTCTCCCATTTTCGTACAATTTCAGGATCATTAAAAAATTTTAAAATTTCCAAAACGTTATTAATCTGCGACCTTGTTGGCATTAATGATTGTTTTATAAAAATCTTAATATTTTAACATAAAAAAAGAAAAAATAATAGTACTATTAAAGTAAAAAAAAGACAAACGAGTATTGTTTTATTTATAAAAATATATTAAAATAAATAGATATATAAAATATTGTTATGAATAAAAATATACCTAAAAAAGAATTATTAGAAATTTTAAAGATTGTATTGTTTCAGTCAGGATACGAGTATGAAAAAATAATACAACAAAAAGAAAAAATTAATTTAAAAAAAATTGAAAATAATATAAATGAAATTTAAACATGATAATTTATAAACAATTATTTTTTTCTGAAAAAAAAATGATATATAAAAATCAAGAATCTCCAAAAGACTCTATTAACACAATTATAGAAAAAAAAAATCAAACACCTGAAAAAGCCGATATTGATCAACAAATCACTGTGTGTGCCAACAAATTAAGAAATTATACAACCACACCGGACAAATGTCAGGCATTAATAAATGCATGCTATTACGTAGCTAAAAATAACGAATATTGTAAGAATAATCCACCATGGAACGACGGATGGTATATTGGAAAATATATTACTAAACTTTTAAAATTTTCACTCTCACTTCTAGTGTCTACAGCTCATGCAGAAACATCTAGAAAAATATATCAACCTGGTGAAACAGTTGGAGCTGAAGGTAACACACAAAAAATTCATGACGTGTTGGAACCTAATCAAAAATTATCAATAATATTAAACAATAATTTAGGACAAATTAAAAAAGGTACTTATAACATCATATGGGATGGTTCAACATATATTTTCGAAAAATTTCCTCAGTTAGGAAGAGTTAAAATAATGCAGGGCGATAAAATTTCAAAATATAATCCGGAAATAGATGAAATTCAAGAAAACATATTAGAAATACCAAATATAAATAATAATAACTTAACAGATAATCAGTCAATAAATTGTTCCGAAAACTTTCCCGGTAATTTTGATTTCAATGCTGTATATCCAAATTTAGATGTTATAAATGGATTTAACATAAAAGAACTTCCGTCAGCTACTAACCAAAAAATCGTAATCAAAAGAAGGGAAGGAATTTTAGATTTATATGAAAACGATAAATTTGTTAGTCGAACCAATATTCAATCTGGAAGAAATCCAATCAAATTTGATAAAACTGAAGAGGGAGATAAAACAACACCTCTGGGAATATTTTATATAGCTCAAAAAAATAATAGTAAATACCAAAAAGCATTAGTCTTAAGCTATCCAAATAAGGAGGACGCTGAAAGAGGATTAGAAAATAAACTTATAAATAAAGCACAATATGAAGCTATCATAGAAGCAATTGATAATTATCAATTACCACCTCAAAATACACGACTTGGAGGTTTTATTGAAATTCATGGTGAATACGAAAATAAAAAAACCGGAATTGAAATAATAGACAATATTGTTAACAAAGTTACTAATAAAGTTAACTGGACAGCGGGATGTATATCAACAAATAAAAAATCAATTTTAGATTTAGATAAAAAAGTAAAACCAAAATCAGCTATTATAGTTTTACCTTAAACTAAATAGTCTTTTAATTGTACTTCTCGCGAAGCAAAATTATCCCTATTATCTTTTATATTAAGACCAATTTTTGCTAGGTAACTATGCTCATCCTCTTCATTTGAAGAAATTACAATTTTAGCACCGGGAGCCATATAACCCAACATTCGATCATGATTATGATCAAACGTACTTATACACCCATGACTTGCCACAAATATCGCCCCCCCACTTCGGGCATATTTTTGATCTAAAGGTATATTTATCAATCCTAAATCTATCACTTTTTGATGTAAAAACGTCCCTGTATTTCCAACATTGACTGCTTTATTATCGCCAAATGGATTTCTATTCAAATATTTACCGTATCCTGAAGAAATCATATTATCAAAATCGGAATTTGTAAATTGAACCAAATCATTAGGAAAATTTTCTTTCCACTGTTTAAAAGCTATAGCTAAATTTGAAGTTTCAATGTTTCTTTTTTGAATCTTCTCCTTCAATTTAGATGCTCCTCCGACAACTTGTGTCTGTAATCTAATATCATCCCAGCGAATTTTTCTACCTTTAATTAAATAAGTTGCATCATCACCGGTTGCAGGGAGCCATTCTGATGTGTTCGGAAACTGATGGTAAACGATACCATTTTCAAATTTAAGATTCGAGCTTCCTGCAATCCATGCTTCTTTATATCTTTCAGTTGTATGATATGCAATTGACTCAGCCTTAAAAACCCCATCAGGTGTTTTTGTTCTAGACAATAATCCGGAATCTTCATTTTTTGATTTTGCTTCCCTTGAACCGCCACGAGCATCAAATGAATCAATTAAAACATATTTCCCTCTGATCATTTGAAATATTTTAGTAATTTGTCTTACCTGATCAAACCAAATTACCGTCCCTTTATAATTTTGTTTAACATCCTCAAAATATTTTTTTCTTAAATATTCAGATAATGTAGATTCCGTTTTTCCAATTTTTTTTAATACGGTATCTTTTAATAAATTGGCATATGATAAACCAACTTTTTCCGATAAACAAGAATAAACCTTTTCAAAAATAGGAACTGACCCCTGTGCTTGTCTTTTGATTAAAATATTACTAACTACATCAATCAATTTATTAGCAATATTATCAATTCTATTTGTACGGCCCAAATCAATAAAATCTTTCGAATATTTAGTAATTTGTGTAGCAATAAAACTACTATCTTCATTTTCAAGTTTCAATAATAGCTTTAATTGTTCATTAATTTTTTGTTTCTCTTGAGAATTGGTGTCCGATTCTTGATATTCAGTTACAATTTCCCGCTTTTCCGGAATAGGATTTTCTTTCTCTCCGACTATTGTTTCTCCTGATTTCTGACTCCGAGAAATATCTATAGGTTGTTCATTGTCTAATTGAGCAGATTTATCGCCTGTACTAAATTCTTTAATCGTTACATTATCACGATCATTAACGCAAATTTTAAAAATCCTTCCTTGTTCATCTACAACTCTCTTATATTCATATTTTCCTTGATTAGGCAAATCTCCTACAATTTGAAACTTTTCTCCTTTTTGTGTTGATTTAGTAACTCTATTTGTAACAATATTGCGCAAATTTTCTGATTTATTAACTTCAATATAATTAATTGGCCCTATTTTTTCAGTAATTTTCCACCCTAACTTTATAGCTCTCTCTAAAAACCAAATCTTCTGATTTTCCGGTTTTTTAAAAAAAACATTTATTTGACTTGCATAAACTTCATCAAATTCATCATCAGTTATTGTCTTTTTCAAAGCAGATGACACATCTCTATCGGAAGCCGATTCTAAATTTGAAGATAAAGTTCTAACCAACTCATTCAAATAAATTACTATTTTCCGAAAATACACAATTTTTAATTCTCGATCTTTTTGAATGTTCAATTCAAGTAGCTGAAAATTTAAATTTGATAATTGAAAATCAATCATAACTTCAGCCTGATCAAACAATCTACTCTTCTCTTCAGATGATAAAAAATTATTACTTTTAATTGTATTTTCTAACTGTGAAAGAACATTTTTATATTGCTCATCAATTTGAGTAGAATCAATTTCTATTTTATTCTTATCTAAAACTGTTTCAAGTTTTCTCGATTGATCTAAAAATTCATTTTTTGGAACTTGGTCTTGTGATAATGTTTCCATTTAAAATTGTTAAAATCATATAATTATAAAATATAATCAAACAATTTGCAACAAAGTCTCGTAAGCCATAATCCATAAACCGTAAAAAAAATATTTAATAATTTATAAAATTCAATTTACGGTTAACGAATTACGGATTATGATCACTATCCATTGACCCTCAACTCACCGCAGTATATTTTTAAACCAGCGATTTATTTAAACTTTCCATGGAATTTGTACATCTTCATAATCACACGCACTACAGCCTTCTCGATGGTTTAACCAAACTTGAAGATTTGGTTGATGTGGCGATTGAGCAAGGATCAAAAGCAATCGCGAAAACAGACCATGGTGTAATGTATGGCACAGTCGAGTTTTATAAAGCCGCTAAAACAAAAGATATCAAGCCGATTATTGGTTGCGAAGCTTATATTCATCCGATTAGTCGTTTTAATCGTGATAAAGATTCAAAATATTTTCATCTGATTCTTCTCGCATACAACGATGAAGGTTATAAAAATCTCCTTTATTTAACGACAATTGCCAATTTGGAAGGTTTTTATTATAAACCCAGAATCGATTTCGAACTTTTAAAAGAACACTCAAAAGGTTTAATCGCCTCCAGCGCTTGTCTTCAAGGTCAAGTCGCGCAAAGCGTAATGTATGGAGAACCGGAAAAAACAATTGAAATTATAAAAAAATATCAACAAATATTTGGCCAAGAAAACTTCTTTTTGGAACTTCAACATCATCCGGAAATTCCGGCGCAAGATCAAGCAAATAAAAAATTGATTGAATTTTCAAAATTGACAAACGCGCCTTTAATTATCACAAATGACGCTCATTACGCCAAAAAAGACGACGCGGAAGCTCATGATGTACTGATTTGCATTCAAACACAAAAAAAAGTTCAAGATGAAGATCGCATGAAATATCCCGGCGACTTTTCTTTAAAAAATCCCGAAATTCTAAAACAAGCATTTCCCGACTTGCCTGACGCATTTAAAAATACTGTAGAAATCGCCAATAGATGCGAAATTAACATTCATCTAGGTCAAAATCTCATACCTGCTTTTCAGACACCTTTCAATAAAGACCCTTATGACTATTTGAAAGAATTATGTTATCAAGGTTTAAAAGAACGCTATGGCGACAATCCTTCAGAAGAAACTTTTTCGCGCTTGGAATATGAGCTGGATATAATTCATAAAATGGGATTCGATACGTATTTTTTAATTGTACAAGACTTTATTTCATACGCAAAAAGCCAGGGAATCGTAGTAGGACCCGGACGAGGATCAGCGGCCGGCTCAATAATCGCATATTGCCTTAAAATAACGGATTTGGATCCTTTAAGATATGGACTTTTATTTGAAAGATTCCTAAATCCGGAACGTGTCAGCATGCCTGATATTGATATTGATTTCGCGGATACAAGAAGAGGAGAAGTTTTAAATTATGTTTCTGAAAAATACGGTAAAAATCATGTCGCTCAAATTATCACATTCGGAACTATGGCGGCACGCGCCGCGGTGCGTGATGCCGGTCGCGCTTTAGGCTATCCTTACGCCGAAGTCGATTCTGTCTCAAAAATTATTCCTCCTCCGATTTTAGGCAAGCATCAGCCTTTAAAATTATCAATTGAAACAGATCCCGAATTAAAACTGCGATATCAAAAAGAACCAAGAGTAAAAAAATTAATGGATACGGCGATAAAACTGGAAGGAACAATCAGACATGTCGGTACTCATGCCTGCGCAGTAGTCATTTCACGCGAACCATTGATCAACTATTGCCCTATCCAAAAAGCAATTGGAGAGGGAGAAGAAGGTTTGATCACTCAATATCCAATGAAGCCGTTAGAAACCATAGGACTTCTTAAAATGGATTTTTTAGGACTTCGAAATCTCACGATAATTGAAACAACTCTAAATTTAATTAAAAACCGGTATGAAGAAAAAATAATCCTCACGCAAATTCCAATGGATGATGAAAAAACTTTCATCTTATTGAAAAATGGTGAAACTACAGGCGTATTCCAAATGGAATCCGCGGGAATGAAAAGATATTTAAAACAACTTGAACCTACAAGTTTTGAAGATATTATAGCCATGATTTCCCTATACCGTCCCGGCCCCATGGATTGGATTCCCGACTATATTGAAAGAAAACATGGCAGAAAAGAAGTAAAATATCTGCATAATTCACTGGAAGAAGTATTGAAAGAAACCAATGGAATTGCTATTTATCAAGAACAAATTTTGCAAATCGCTCAAAAATTCGCAGGTTTTAGTTTAGGAGAAGCTGATATTTTGCGCAGAGCAATAGGCAAAAAAATACCGAAAGAATTGGCTGATCAAAGAAAAAAATTAATCGATGGCGCGAAAAACTTGGGACATAATGAGAAACTGGCAATAGAAATATTCGAGAAAGTCATTGAACCTTTCGCCGGTTATGGATTCAATAAATCACACGCGGCTTGTTATGCTCTTATTTCTTACCAAACTGCTTATTTAAAAGCAAATTATCCTGTTGAATACATGACTGCATTACTTTCGGCGGACGCTGACAACACAGATCGTATAATAATCGAAATAAATGAATGTGAGCGCATGAATATCAAAGTTTTACCTCCGGCAGTCAATGAATCCAATTCTGATTTCACAGTGATTGATAACAAAACAATCAGATTCGGATTAAATGCGATTAAAGGAATCGGCGCCCAATCAACGGAAATAATTCTGCACGAACGTGAACAAAAAGGCGGCTTCAATACATTTGAAAACTTCTTAAAACGAGTTCCGAGCAAACAGATCAATAAAAAAAATCTTGAATCTTTGGCTTACTCCGGAGCTTTGGATGAGTTGATTGAAAGAAATACGGTCATAAATAATATTGAAGAAATTACCAAATTCGCTAAAAGCTGCCAAGAAGACAGTCATGAAAATCAAATCGATATTTTTTCTTTAATGCCTACAAATGGCGATGAACATGTAACATTAAAATTAAAAAAAACGCACCCTGCCAAAGATCTTGAAAAACTAATGCATGAAAAAAAATATCTCGGACTTTATGTTTCACGACATCCTCTGCAAGGCTTAACTCAATATCTAAAGAAAAAAGGACGTTTAATCAAAACCATTGACAAAAAATTCACTGACAAATTAATAAAAATCGCCGGTATGATTGTGGAATCCAAAAGAGTTTATACAAAATCCGGAAAACCAATGTTTTACGGAATGATTGAAGATACCACGGGAAGATTGCCATTTGTGGTATTTCCGAATACTTATGAGCAAATTAAGGATAATCTTCAAGAAGACAAATTGATTTTTTTACAAGGCAGGATAGATAATCGGCGGGACGGCATGCAATTGGCGTGCCAAGAAGCCAAAACATTATCTCTGGAAAATGCGATAGAAAGAGCAAAACAAGAAGGTCTTTATGATCCTCGGGAAAAAATAAACCGCTTTAATCAAAATAATGAAGAATCTTTACCTGCAAATGGTAAAACCGAAGAAATGAATAACTCGGAAAATACTTTTATTATAAAAATACCATCAATAACAACGCCAAAAAATTTGCAAAATTTAAAAAAATTATTGCAAGAAAACCCCGGAACTATAACAATCGAAATGCATATACTCTCCCCAAATGAAATCAAAAAAATCCGACTCCCCGAAAAAGTGAATATAAACGACGACCTGAAAAAAAAGATTGCTGAAATAGTGACAAATGAGATATAAATTAGGTAACCGGCGACCGGTTGATCAGTTGGTCACTAACCTTAATCCCTCCCCTCATGTACCGCACACACCATTTAAATGAACTGGATAAAACTCATATAAACTCTCACGTTACTCTTGCCGGTTGGGTAAATAAAAGCCGGGATCATGGCGGAATAGTTTTTATTGATCTTAGAGATCGTGAAGGAATCACCCAAGTCGTGTTTGATCCTTCCCATAATCAGGATGCGCATAATATCGCGGAAAAAGTTAAAAACGAAAGCGTCATTCAAATAAAAGGTAAAGTCCGCCAAAGGCCTGCTGAAATGATTAATACGAAAATCAAAACAGGAGAAATTGAAATTTTAGCTGATGAAATTAAGATTTTAAATTTGTCCGAAACTCCGCCTTTCGAAATTTCTCAAGACAAAAAAATCAATGAAGAACTGCGCTTAAAATTCCGATATTTAGATTTGAGAAGAGAAAGAATGAAAAACAATATCATCCGCAGACATCAAATAATCAAATATATAAGGGATTATTTTGACAAAAACGGATTTATTGAAGTGGAAACTCCGATTTTAATTAAAGGTACTCCGGAAGGCAGTCGCGAATACATTGTGCCATCAAGAATTTATCCCGGACAATTTTATGTTCTTCCTCAATCACCGCAACAATTAAAACAACTTTTAATGGTTGCCGGAATGGATAGATATTTCCAAATAGCTCGTTGCTTTCGTGATGAAGATCAGCGCGGCGATCGCCAGCCGGAATTCACCCAATTGGATATTGAAATGTCATTTGTTGAAAGAGAAGATGTTATAAATATCAATGAACAAGCATTAATTGAATTAACAGAGAAATTCCTGCCAAACAAAAAAATAATGAACAAACCTTTCCCAAGAATCACATGGCAGGAAGCCATGGAAAATTATGGTTCCGACAAGCCGGATATTCGATTCGATTTAAAAATACAGGACATAAGCGATATTGCGAAAGATTGCGGATTTCAGGTATTTGAAAATACCATTAAAAATAAAGGTGTTGTAAAAGTCTTAAAAGTACCGAATGCCACTGATTTTACCCGAACGGAAATCAGTGAATTGGAAGAAATTGCCAAAAATTTCGGAGCTCAAGGACTTGCTTATATATCAATGGAAAACAATGAATTAAAATCACCGATTCTAAAATTTCTAAACGAAAAAAGTCTGGAAGAAATCAAAAAAAGAGTAAAACTGGAAAATAAAGATATAGTATTTTTTGTCGCCGATAAATTCCAAACAACTTGTGAATCATTAGGCTGGGTAAGACTTGCCTGCGCCAAAAAATTAAAATTAATCAATGAAAATTTATTGGCCTATTGCTGGGTAATTGATTTTCCGTTGTTTGAATGGAGTACGGATGATAATCGTTTGGTTTCCGCCCACCATCCATTTACCTCTCCAAAATTGGAAGATATTCATTTACTTGAAAATGAACCGGAAAAAGTTCGCGCGATCGCTTATGATATAGTTTTAAATGGCAATGAAGTAGGAGGAGGCAGCATCAGAATTCATGATTCGAAACTCCAAAGCAAAATCTTCGATATATTAAAAATTTCTAAGCAGGACTCACAAAAAAGATTCGGACATTTATTAAAAGCTTTTACATTCGGAGCCCCTCCTCATGGCGGAATTGCCTGGGGTTTGGACCGATTGATAATGCTCATTCAAAATGAACCGAACATCCGCGAAGTAATCGCCTATCCAAAAGATCAAAAAGCCAAAGATTTAATGACAGGCGCGCCAAGTACTTTGCCTAAAATCCAAACCGATGAAGTTCATATTAAAGTCACAACAATAATAGAAGAAGGAATTATCGGCCATTTAAAAGAATATTTTACTAAAAATCATATTTGGTATGAAATAATAGATTTGAAAAAAGAAAACTCGGACACACAAGTAAAAACCCAATTATTCAAAAATGAAAACGATGAATATTTCATTTCAGTAACGTCAAAAGACGAAGAAATAAATTTGGATAATTTAAAAAAACAAGCAAAAACCAATAAAATCGAAAAAGCATCTCCGGATGAAGTGGAAGGAGTAACGCAATGCTTACCCGACTACTTGCATCCGATAGGAAATTTGTACAATATCCGGACATTTTTAAGTGAAAATATAAAAAATGCTGATATTATTTCTTATGCAATTAATGAAGATAAAGGAATAAGGATGAAATCCAATGATTTACAGGCGGGGTAAACACGCATCCAATTGTTTCCCCTTTAATTTAATGCTAAAATATATAAGGTGAAAATTCACTATTTTTTATTAATTATGAATTTAATCGCACAAATTTTATTGATGGCAAGTGGAATTATCGCGTCCCTCCTGCTGATATTTGTATTGATAAGAACATATTCGAATCATAAAAGACTTCTGAATATGGTGTTTTTAAAAATCTCCATTCCTAAAAAAGAATCTAAAGAAGATAAAGAAACGGATAATGAAGCTTTTAGCGCGTCAAAAGATTTTAAAGAAGTTATCGGTATTATGAGCCATCTCTATGATTCTTTATATTCAGTGTATAGTTCAGATTATATCAATATTGTTATAGGACAAGATTTTTTTTCATTGGAATATTGCGTGATAGAAAATTCCATCCATTTCTATATTGTTTGTCCCAGAAATTTGAGCAGAATGATGGAAAAACAAATTACATCTTTTTATCCGGATGTATTTTTGGAAGAAGTTGAAGATTACAATATTTTCCGGCCAAATCACAAAATTGCCGGCATGTATTTAAAATTAACCAAAAAAAGATCATATCCTATAAAAACATTTCTGCATATTCCTTCAGATCCATTGAATAATATGACGAACGCATTATCAAAAATGGAGCCTGAAGAAGGCGCGGCCATTCAAATTATAATTCGTCCGAGAAAAAACGGATGGCAGAAAAAAGGCCGCGAATTAGCGCAAAAAATTTTTACGGAAAGCAAAGCTGAAGGATTTTCTTTATGGAAACCTTTTAGCGCCTTAGGAAAAATCTTCAACATTTTAGTATATGGACCGGATAAAGAGATAGGCAAAGAAAATTGGGACCAGCAAAAAAGTATGACAAGAACCACTCCAATGACAGATGAACAAGTAAAAGCAATTGAAGAAAAAAATACAAAAAGCGGTTTTGAAACAATAATTAGAGTCATAACATCTTCTCCTACAAAAGAGCAGGCAAAAGAAAATCTTAATAATATTTATTCATCTTTTGAACAATTTAGCTCTACTGATAATAATGGCTTTATAAAAACAAAATATCATAGTTTGGGAGCATTGATCACCAATTATATTTATCGCAATCTGGCTCGCAACTGGACCCAAAGATTATCACAAACGAGAATGATTTTATCAACAGATGAACTCGCGTCATTATTTCACTTGCCAAATATCAAATATAATAAAACACCCACAATTAACTGGATTAATTTCAAAATCGCTCCTGCTCCGCCAAATTTGCCGAAAGAAGGACTATTACTCGGCCATAACATTTATAGGGGTGCTAAAAAAGAAGTGCGCATTAAAAATGAGGATCGATTCCGACATGTATACGTTATCGGACAAACAGGTACAGGTAAATCATCCATTATGCAGGTAATGTTACGACAGGATTTTGCTGAAGGAAAAGGGGTTTGCGTTGTTGATCCCCACGGATCGCTTATTGCCGATATATTTTCATTTATTCCCAGAGAACGCGCTGATGATGTGATTTATTTTAATCCCGCTGATTTGGATCGCCCATTAGGTTTAAATTTACTTGAAGCGGAAACTGAAGAAGAAAAAGAATTGGTGGCTCTGGATGCCATGAATATCATGATTAAATTATTTGATGAAGAAACATTCGGACCTCGTATCCAGGACTATTTCCGAAATGGCGTTTTAACGTTGATGGCCGATCCTGAAGGAGGAGCTTTAACAGATATAGTTAGACTATTCACTGATGATGATTTTCAAAAATACAAAGTAAAATTTGTCAAAAATCCGGTTATCAGATCATTTTGGGAACATCAAATGGCTAAAACAGGCGCTCGCGAAAAACAAGAAATGATACCATATTTTGCCGCTAAATTCGGTCAATTCGTATCAAACACCATGATGCGAAACATCATCGGCCAAGCAAAATCATCATTCAATTTTGAATCCGTAATGCAGGAAAATAAAATCCTTTTAATGAATTTGTCAAAAGGAGTAACAGGAGAAATCAATTCCAAACTGCTTGGTATGATTATAGTTTCAAAATTACAAACAGCAGCTCTTAGAAGAGAAAAATATAAAAAAGACGAACGTCAGGATTTCTTTTTATACATAGATGAGTTCCAAAACTATATTACGGATACAATTGAATCTATTCTGTCCGAAGCCAGAAAATACCGTTTAGGTTTGGTCATGGCACACCAATATATAAAACAATTGGAAGGCGCGGATGGTAAATCGAAAGTAAAAGACGCGGTTTTCGGTAACGTTGGAACAATGGTATCATATAAAATCGGCGCACAAGACGCTGAATACATGGCCAAAGAAATGGCTCCGGTATTTTCAGAGCAGGATTTAATCAATATTGATAAATTTAAAGCGGTAATGAAACTTAGTATTGACACTCAGCCAAGCCGTCCATTCAGTATAATCCCGGTAAACCCATACACGGAAAAAGGCGATCTGGAAGCAGTAGAAGCCATGAAACAATTAAGCCGTCTAAAATATGGCCGAGATAAAGAATTCGTGAATAGAGAGATAATTAGAAGGATTGGCGCATCGGAGTTTTTGTAGCACGTAATCCTTAATACGTAATTCGTAATTCGTAATCCGTAATTCGTAAAAGGAATATTTTCAATAATAAAAATACATTTTACAAATTACGGATTACGAATTACGTGCCATGAACTAACCACACTTCAGTCTCTTCAACTTGTCAAGCCTACTTTTCCCACTCCCCATTAAATCTATGCTATAATATAGAGATTTAAATAAAAATAAAAACAAAAAATGAAATTCAAATTATTAAAAATATTATTTATTTTATTCACGATTTTATCGCTGCCAAAAGCTACCGGCGCGGATGATGGCAATTTTATTTGTCCTTCTTTCCCATGCGAAAAAACAGTGGAAATAACAGCGTATTATTCTCCCCTGCCGGATCAAAAAACATATTTCACAGGTAGTTATGAAGGCGATATCAGACTAAATGGCGATGGAGTGCTGAGCGCAGACAATACAGTGGTTTATCCGGGAATGATAGCCGCACCGAAAACTTACCCTTTTGGCACAAAAATAGAAATTCCGAAAGTCGGTTTAACCACAGTACACGATAGAGGCGGAGCAATTGTTCAAAGCGGTTCGGAAAGGGGTAATCAACATGACCGCATCGATATATGGATGGGTCATGGAGACGAAGGATTAACACGAGCAAAAAAATGGGGCCGACGAACTTTAACCGTGAATATATTGGGAAAAAGAGATGATTTAAAAGATCACGTGGATTTTTTCGGATTGGAAAATGATATTTCTGCTCCCGCCATAAATAAAATACCCCCTGTTGAGTATAAATACTTTCCATTTGATCTATCATTTGGCGACCAAAATGATTACGTCGTCTTACTTCAAAATTACCTCATGGAATTTTTATATTTATACGGAACAATTACAGGCATTTATGACGAAGATACTCTTCAAGCCGTTTTAAAATATCAAATGGACAACAAAATAATCGAAAATGAAAATTCCCATGGAGCCGGACGATTTGGTCCAAAAACAAGAGAAAACATGGAAAAAAACATTGAAGAATATGAAAAAAACAGATTTCAATTTCTTGAAATAAATATTGGAAAAAATCAACAAGGCGAAGAAGTAAAAAAATTGCAGACATATTTAATAAAACTAAATTACCTACCAACTCCGCAAATTTCCGGAATTTATGATCAAAAAACCATTGAAGCGGTCTATAAATTTCAAATCCAAAATAAAATAATTCAAAGCGAACTTGATCAAGGAGCCGGTTATTTCGGACCAAAAACCAGAACAAAATTAAAAGAAATTTTGACGGACAAAAAGGAATATATGAAAATTCTTGCTCAAAACACACCATTAAAAACAGCAAAAATAGAAACTGTTGAAATAATTGAATTTTCAAAAAATTTGAATTTCGGGGATACGGGCGAAGAAGTCAAAAAACTCCAAAATCATTTGAAAAAGTTGGGATTTTTCACATCATCGACAACCGGTATTTATGGTGAAATAACGCAAAATGCCGTATTCAAATTTCAACAATCACAAAAAATCGTACATACCGAGAATGAAATTGGCGCCGGAAAACTTGGTCCGGAAACCAGAAGCAGATTAAATACAATTATTGGCATCGACCATAATATACTTCAACAAATTTCCCTCAAAAAAGCACAAAAATTAAATTAAATAATCAAATAAAAATAAATCCGGCTACCAATATCTGTTTTTAAAACTTTACAGGCTTTAATATCTGTTAATTCACAATCCAAAGAAATGATCAAAGCGCCTTTTTTGGCTTCTTTTAAAATTTTTTCCTGAACCTTACTTATTACTCTGTTGGTTAAAAAAAAGTAAACAACATCGAAATCACCAATATCAAATTCAAAAAAATTCTTTTTAAGAAAAACAACTTTGGATTTTTTAAAATAGCACCTAAACTTGGAAAAAAAATAAAATAAATAACTTAATTCCACTCCAACCAATCTTTTCGGATTTTGTTTTTCCGCGCTAAACAGAAAATCTCCAATCCCTGATCCCAAATCAACAATTTTTTTATTTTTCAAATCTGTATTTTTCAAAATCAAATCACTGATTTTTTTTCTGGTCCCCATAAAAGGAACTTTTGTTTTATTAAAAAGCCAAACAAAATAAATTAAATAAAACATCAACAAACCCGCAAAAATATAGAAAAAATAAATCATTTTTTTTCAAATAAAATTACATTCGGAACCAAAGCCAAATTATCAACCAAATTTTTATAACCCAAATATTGAACTTTTAATCCTGTTGATGTTCCGCCATCCAAATTTATAACTTCATCAATTTCTATATCCATCTTTAAAATCTCTTCCATGAATTCATACAAACTCAATAAATATGAATCAGAAACAAAAATATATATATTCCCCTGTTTATCATTACCAATCGCGGTCCTGCGAGATTTTTTTCCTGAATTTTCTTTGATAAAACCTTTCCCATCCTTAATTAATAAAGGAAAACTCTGCAACGCATAATCAAAAACATCAGTATCAATAATAGGTTCATCTTGTAAATCGCTAATTCTGAAATGATTATCGGAAATGGACATCATTGCACTTTTTTGCTGATCAAACATTCTATCTCCAACTCTTTTCCCATCAATCATTAAAAAACCTGAAGGTGTATAATCTTCATGAAAATAACTGCCATTAATCACAATAAAATTCGCTCCGAAATCCAATTCATTGATCCTTTTAGGTGTTTCCAAGTTTTTTACACTAATTTTAAAATTATCAGGATCCACTTTTATCACCTCAATAGATCCATCTACATTATCAATATTAAAATTCCAATCTTTAAAACTCATTTCATCACCGATATTTTTCCAGTCATTACTCAAATAAGTGAATTCTCCGCATGAAGAAAATAAAAAAATGGATAAAGAAAACATAAAAAGTAAGATTTTTTTCATGAATTGAAAATTATTGATCTTGTTAAATTATCATCCAAAATTTTAAAATTAATTTTTAACGCGTTTTCTAAACTTAAATCAACTTTCTGCGCCCATTCTACTATTACCAAACTATTAAGATCATTTAAATATTCATAAAATCCCAGATTCTCCAAATCATGATTATTTTCAATTCTATACAAATCAAAATGTATTAACTTTTTCTTATCACCGTAATATTCCCGAACTAACGTATAACTCGGACTTTTTATTGATTTTTCCGAAACACCCAAAACTTTCCCGATACCTTTCACAAAAACCGTTTTTCCAACTCCAAAATCTCCATAAAGCAAAATCAAATTTTTTGCATTAACATGCTCCTTCAAAATTTTCATAGCGATATTCTTCGTATCTTCCTCACTATAAGATAAAAATTCCATTACAATTTACAATTATTCTATTTAAATTTATAGATAGATTTCCAAGTCACTGATTTCCGATCTTCCTTTGCTTCTCTACCTAAAAAAGAGTATACTATATTAATTACAACAAATAAAAACAAATATATGACAAATAAAAAAATAAAATATTTTGGAATTGCTTTAATATTCACATTAAGCACAATTTTTAGCACGAAATTTCTCAATTTAAACACGAATTACTACAAAGCTTCAATTATTGACATTCAACAATCCGCGCCATTTAATGGCACATCACAGCCAATAAAGGAAATTCCGAATTGGGCGGCATTGAATGACAGTGAAAGAAAAATGATCTATCAAGATTTAAAAAATCTCAACAAAATCATTCCCGCCCCTCTTTACAATCCGATAAATTTGATAAAAACATTGGAAGGATTAACTTACGGAACCAAAGAATACACAGATCTGATAAATGAAAAAATCACATATTCCGTACCTTATGGAGGCAATTATCAACTCGACGGCATGGAATTGACCGGAAGCCATCCTGCCATAGATATCAAAATTCCAATAGGAACACCTGTTTACGCGATAGCCAATGGAGTTGTTACGAAAGCTGTTAACACTAGCGGAGGTTTTGGCAATCACATAGTCATAGGACACTACAATGCCCCGACATTAAGCGATCTTAACATTAGCGAAACTCTTTATTCTTCTTATTCTCACCTAAGTTCCATTTTGGTTAAAGAAGGAGAACTAATCGAAAAAGGCAAATTAATCGGATACTCGGGACAAAGCGGTATCGCGACAACGCCTCATTTACATTTTCAAATTGACAAATTAAGCTCACCATTTAAGCCATATTGGCCATTTACATCAGCTGAAGCTCAAGCAGCCGGATATAGTTTTTTTCAAGCGATAAATAATGGATTAGGCAAAGAGAATATAGAAAAATACACCATTAATCCATTGATTTACGTTCAAAAATATCTGAATTTTGAAGGCCAACCTGAACAAAAAGCAGAGGAAAAAGAAATTCCTTCAATAAATAATGAAGAAGAAAATAAAGAAAATATTCCAAGCACACCTGAAAACATCAGCCAACCGAAAAATTCTCCCCCTGAAGAAATAAAAGAAGATATCAAAGAAAACATACCTGAAAATATTGATTCCATTCCTGAAAATCGCGAAATCGTAATAGATAAAAAACGAAATTTTCAAGAATTTAAAATAATTAATGAAAATTTCTATCTTCTTGGCAATCCCGTGATAGTACAAATCAAAACTATCGACAAAAATATGGAAATTATAACCAATCCTGAAATAGACAACGAAATAAAAGTCGAGCTAAACCCAATCTCATATAAACTCAATAAAAACATTTTAACAAAAACGGACTTTATAGACGGCAGCGCCATAATCGGTTTTACTCCGCAAGAAGCCGGAACTATAAATTTAAGCCTGAGCTATAACGACGAAATTTTTATTAGTCAGCCAATTACGATACTTGGACAAGCAAATAAAACCACCAATATAAAAATTGAAACACAGCGTTATTTTTCTTTATTTGATCCACAGCCCATAATTATTAAATTAATCGATGAAAATAGTAACATAACACCATGGGATGACAACCTTGCAGAATTACAAATAGAGGTAATCACAGGAAAAGGCTACACAAATCCTCAAAAACTGACAAAATTCGATTTCCGTGAAGGAATAGCAATAATCAATTTCACGGGAGAAGATATGACCGATGCCCGAATAAAAATTTATAATGAAAAAATTCAGGCCTTAAGTCCATTACTTGAGCCAAAATTATTTACGGATATTGATGCCGTAAATCCAAGTTACGAAGCAATTTACGATTTAAAAAAGAAAAGAATTATAGAAGGATATGAAGACGGCAGTTTTAAGCCTGATAATTTGGTAGCGCGAGTTGAAGCACTTAAACTAATTTTACGATCCGCAAATTCAAATCTAAATACAAATTTAGAAAAAAAATATTCTGATATTATAGATGATTCTTGGTACACTAAATACATCGCTACAGCTCAGTCAATGCAAATTGTCGAAGGATATCCGGACGGAACATTTAAGCCTGAAAATCAAGTTTCACGCGCTGAATTTTATAAAATGCTATTAAAAACATTTAATATTGAAATAGATCCTGTTATATCTGAAAATCCCTATAATGACACCGAAAATCTTCAATGGTATGCTCCGTACGCGCAAAAAGTAAAGCAATTAAATTTAATAGACTCGCAAGATAATTACTTCTACCCGGAAAAACCCATGACCCGCGCCGAAATCGTCGAAAGCATCTATAGGCTCGAGAAATCAGTTAAAAAAAATTAAAAATCATTTAATCAAAAAACAGCAAGAGATTCTGCTGTTTTTTGATTAAACCAATATTCAAAAATACATTGATTTTTTATAATGAAAAATTCATATCCGTAATAAATTCATCTTTTTCCAATTTATCAAAATTTTGAGTTATGTTAGCCGGATTATAACCATAAGCATAAGCGGAACAACTCAATTGAAACTTTTTATCATTAGTAACATAAAATTTAATCGGTTTCTCGTAATTGCCGTTGTTTGAAGTGACAACGCTTTGTTTATCTTGATCAGAATCCTTAATTTCACAAGAAACTTTAGCGTCTTTAATCCCCTCACCTGTTTTTTTATCGATAACTTTGCCATATACGGATAATAAATAAGTCGCGATTTCATCCTTTTTTTCATCCGGCTTAGATGTTGATGAAACGATAGCTTCAAACGCACATTCACTATAATAAGGACCTTCATTACGATCACCTTCATAAAGTTCCAAAGTCCCGGCTAATCTATCGATAATTCCATCATTATTTAAAGAATCCATAGCTTTTAAACGCACATAATAATTACCCTGCTTAGGATAAGCATCAGCGGTTAAATATTGATTATTTTCTTTTAAAATATCTTTAGACACCAAAACCAATTTTTCAGAACCGGATTTAACACCATTTTTCAAATAAAAATCAACAGAAAAGTTTGCTTCATTTAAAGTATCTTTTTTCATCAATTCAGAAAAATTAAATGAAATAAAATTTTTATCACTGTATCCAGAGCAAATAAACTCTTTATCCTCATAATAATTCGCAAATTGATATATTATTTTTTTGTTTTCTTCATTTTTTTCCTCATCAATTTTATTTTTATTCATCTTTCGCTTTTCCTGTAATTCCCGCCTTTTTTCAATAATTTTTTTTCTTTTCTCTTCTAATTTTGCTTTCTTTTCATCCAATTTTTTCTCTAAATCCTTTTTTTTCTGATTTTCAATTCTTTCCGTTTTATTTTTACTTGGCAGTTCCTGATTTGAAATTTGTGCCAAAGAAGCTTGTGGCGCGATTGATAAAAGCAAAAAACTTAAAACCGAAATTGAAACAATTTTTTTCATACATTTTTTGTTAAAAATTATATTTTACAAATGAATACTACGAATTCAATTAATAATTATTACAAAAAAATTTTTTTTGACAATAAAGTCAAAAAAAGGTATTATAGTATGATTTACTCATTAAAAAAATCTAAATTTAAAAATATACAGATAAATTAATTCAAAAAATTATTAACAAAAATTAAAATGACATTCAAAGAAGGACTAAATTTATATCCGGAAAATCCGGATAATATTAAGAGCAATGCAAAAGGTGAATGGCAAAAATTAGCTACTGCTATTGATGGAAGCATGCTAAGTAGCCCAAAAGAACAAAGAAAAATAGATATAAAGAAGCGTCATCTGGAATTCATGAAGCCAAAGGTGGATTTTTCTAAAATTGAGGCTTTAAAAAAGCAATTAGGATTATCAGATACCGAAATCAGCAAAGACAAAAGACAAGGGATTGTAAAAGAAAATGTCGCTCATCTTTATCATGAAAATGTAGTTCTTGGAATACAAAAATTATTAAACGATGCCGGACTTTATGAAGGAGATATTAATGGAAAATATGATAAAGATTTTAGACGGTTTGTTAGAGGGGTACAGTTGAAATTAGGCATTAAAAATCCGGACGGTTGGTTTGGTAAAGAAACACTCCAATCCGTAATAAATCATATTGAAAAAAACACATTAAAACCTAAAGAAAAAACTGATGACCCTGAAACCACAATGAATTTAGCTAGAACAGAAGAAACTTTAACAGAAAGTACCGATCTAGCCAAAGAAGCGAAAAAAGTATATGATGATTTGCAACCGAATTATACAGCTCTAAATGCACACTTGAATTTTTTTCTTAATCAAAATGATACCAATAAAGCATTTTACTCTTTAAATGAAGTTGCTCTTGAAGCATCAAAAGTTACAACAAAGCTTAAAGACGTAAAAAACAAAGATATTTTAAAAAAGTTAAAAGAAGAAATTAAAAAAACAGATGATCCTGTGAATGCCATTATAGTGGCAACCATAGAAAATTTAATTGTCGATAATATTAAGCATAATACAACCCAAATAACATTATTGAATGATGTACTGATGATAAACCCTGTTGTAAAAAATAAAATTCAAAAATTACTTCAGGAAGATATCCTATCAGAAATTAAAAGACTTCTGGGAGCAAAAGAATATAAAGATTTGGATGGAAATTCATATTTTATAGAAAAAAATATGGGTTCAAGTGAAATTTCCACTGCTATTATTAATGGACAGCTCCATATAAATTATAAAATGAAATACCCGATTACCAAAGTTGAAAAAACAAAAAATAGTGACTTGATTACAACTGGAAATTTTGCCACTGCCGAAACCTTAATTGATTTTACACATAATAATGAGATGACCCAAATAAAAAGTAAAGAAGTAAAAACAGAAATTATACCCTCAGCTACTAAAAAAACTAAAATTGATGACAGAACAACAAAAGAAGCCATGCAAAGTGATATCAATGCTTCCATTCTCGAAAATCTACAAGTGAAATAATATTCAAAAACAATAAAAAGCCTTGCCTACGCAAGGCTTTTTATTTTGCGTTAAAAGAAAAAGGATATTTAACAGAAACATCGCCATGCGGCATATTTGAATTATTTCGGCATGTAGCGCTTCTAAAATCAGTTTGAGAAATTAAATTCTTCATAAAATCAACAAAATCTTTTTCAAATTCACTGAAATTTCCTGTTACGTTTACACCCTGAATAACAGCTTTTGGATTACCTTTTTTAAACATAAGTTGAAAAGTGATGGTCCCGGACAATCTTGTGTTTAATTTTAATTTTTTATCATAAAACTGTTCAATTGGGTTTTTAAAATCTTCAGATCCAAAAATAGTCTTTAAATCAGTACCAAAATCACTTATATAAACTTCCGCAGTGGTAAATTTCGGGGTTGAAGAAAATTCATTGTTTTCCTCCGGAATTTTTCCATATTCACTATTATAAAAAGAAGAAACACTATTATAAAGATCCTCCAATGCCGAATCATAACTTATTCCTCTACCAAAAATCTTCGCACCTTGGCTTTCTCGTAATGTAACAGATTTTAAGCCGGCTTCCTCCCAACTGATATCTTCTATTTTAAGATCAGGGAATTGTTTTTTTAAATGACTTCTTATCCTTGAATTATAAAAAGCTATCTCATTTTCAGATGATGGCGTTTCTTTATCAAACAAAGGTCCTTCAACAGGAGGTAAAGGTTCTTCAGCACTCGGAACAGATTTTTCATCTTTACTCATCAAATCAATTATCGGTTCTTCATACAATGAAACGTTTGTATTCGGTTTTAAAATAAATGGTTTTTTGGAAACAATATCCTCTTTCGGTTTTTTGGAAACAACTTCCTCTTCCAAAGAAATTGTAAATTCACCATAAGAAGAACTGACTTCATCCCGAGGCATGTTTTCGTTAACTCTGGAATTAAAAGACGAAGAACAAGAAGATAAAACTTGCAAGCTTAATAAAGCAAGTAAAGAACGAGTAGGTTTCTTTAAATTAAAGTTTAATTTTTCCATAATGAATAATTAAATAAAGAGGTTCGAAATATAAATGAATAAGACAAAAAAGACAACCTTTTTTTATAATAAAGAGGTTGTTTTTTAACAAATTCAAAATTTTAACCTGCATTAAAATAAATATAATACTCCGCGAAAAGTGTAATGGAATTATTTAACGCGTGAAAAATAATAGCCGGCCAAATTGAGCGATTATTTTTAATAAAAATATAATTTAAAATTAATCCCAAAATAAAAAGTGGCAGTATATTCTTAAATTCCAAATGAGCTGCAGCGAATATTAAAGCTGAAATACCACTCGCCAAATAAGTACCGAAACGATTCAAAAAAGTTTGTAAAATAAACCCCCTAAAAAAAATTTCTTCAACCAAAGGCGCTATAATCACCACCACTAAAACAGCGATAAAAATACTTAAATTATTGTCACCAAACCATGGAATATGCGAATCCTGCTTTTCAAAACCCGGGACGTGAATACCAAAATTATACTGTAAAATGGAAACCAGATAAGCCATAAATAAAAAAATCGCATAACCTTTAAAAATAGATGCGATTCCTTGTAAAATCGGAAATTTTTTAAATCCTACTTCAGAAGCTTTCAATTTATATTTCCTGACAATAAAAAAATACCAAGGCAAAATTATAATCGCGCTTTGAATCACAAATAATAAAACAGTTTGCAAACTTTTCTCTTGCGCAAAAATTGAAATATTTTCCAATTTTAAAAAAATACCGGTTCCGATAGTCAAAATAATCAGAACCATAATGAGTAAAATTACTCTCAGCAAATCATAAAAATTCCACTTAACTTTTAAATTGCTTTCATTCATATTAATATAAATTAGAAAGTTTTTTAAAATTATAGTAATTTAAAAAAGCGAAAAAAACAATTTTAAGCAGTATTTATGATTGAATCAAAATTATCCAATATTCCGGAGCATCAATCCGAAGTGCGCAAATCAGCCAAACCCATAAATTTTGAAAATGCTCTACGTCCCGCGAATTTAGACAAATATATCGGCCAAGAAAAAATCAAAAAAAATCTTAAAATTTTAATTAATGCCGCTAAAAAAAGAAAAGAACCCATCGAACATACTTTATTTTATGGAGGCCCCGGTCTTGGTAAAACAACTTTAGCATACATCATCGCCAATGAAATGGACGTCAGTATAAAAACAAGTTCCGGACCCGCGATTGAAAAACCAGGAGACCTGGCGGCCATTCTCACAAGTTTGCAACCAAATGATATCTTGTTTATAGACGAAATTCACCGATTAAAAACAATTATCGAAGAAATATTATACAGCGCCATGGAAGATTTCGCTTTGGATATTATAATCGGCAAAGGTCCATCAGCCAAAACCATGCGCTTGTCGCTTCCGAAATTCACATTGATAGGTGCGACGACAAAAATGAGCATGCTCTCCTCCCCTCTTCGCGACAGATTCGGCAGTATATCTCATCTGAAACTTTATGATATTGAAGAAATTCAAAAAATAATCCATCAATCAGCGGAAATTTTAAAAATCAGAATAAATAAAGAAGCCTCACTGATGCTCGCGAAATGTTCTCGACAAACTCCCAGAATAGCTAACAGGTTATTGCGCAGAGTTAGAGATTATGCCAGCATAAAAGATTCTACAAACATTGATTTAAGTATCGTTGATGAAACATTAAAAGCATTGGGAATAGATGAATCCGGACTTGATGATACTGATAAACAGCTTTTAAAAACAATAATCGACAAATTTAACGGTGGCCCCGTCGGATTAAGCACTATAGCCGCGGCAACAGGAGAAGAGAAAGAAACAATTGAAGAAGTCTATGAGCCGTTTTTAATTAAAATGGGTTTTCTCGAGCGAACTCAAAGAGGCCGAAGAATAACCCAAAAAGCCTACCAATATTTAGGCTTGCCTCATACAATCGGTTTAAATTTTTAAATTTTTAATAAATATTCTATGAACAAAACCAAAATCCTTATAATGCTGGCGGTAATAACAGCATCCATCACATCCGGCTGTGTCTTCGGATCCAACGAAAACAAAGAAATCAACGGAGATATTGATACAACTTATATTTCAAAAGCAGGTACATTTGAAAACAGGGAAGGCAAATATGTTTTAGAAGTAAACAACTCGGAAAAATATTATTTGGAATCTATTTTCAAAGATTTGAGCAAACAAAATTATGAGAATAAAAAGGTCCAAGTAATGGGATTAAAAGAAGAAAATAAAAATTCATTATACCCGATTATCAATGTAGAAGAGATAACTATTTTGGAAACGGAACAACTCGACGATAATAAATTAAGCAGTGTTAAAAAAACTTATACTTCAGACATACTCGGGATCACTCTTGATTATTCGGAAAGCCTAAGCTATGAGGAAAAAAATAATATGGTAATTTTTATTCCGGCTGAGGAAGAAGGCAAAGGAGCTTATTCCAATATTATTGAAATCCAAAAATATCCGATTAACGAAAATAAAAAAGACTTAAAAACATGGATAAGCGAAACATTTTCAATCGCCTCGGAAAATCTTATGGAGACCGAAACCGGAGCGAATCATCAACTTTCTTATAAACATAACAATCAAACCGAAAATAACCTTTCTTTTTATACCGAAGCTAAAGATGGTTATTATCGCTTATCTTATCAAAAAAATATTGAAGACTCCTCAATTGAACCTGCAACCGCAGACATAAGTGGCGGAACCAATGATAAAAAATTTGAACAGGAATTTTATGAAATACTTTTCAGTTTTGAATTGGCAAGTCCGATTGAAGAAACCTCCGACCCCGAAGACAAAGATAAAGAAGGAGACAAAAAAACCGAAGATCAAAAACCTGAAGAAAATAAAAAAACTGCACAAGAAGAACCAAAACCGGAATCTGAAAAAAAAGAAAATAAAATCGAAGAACCTGAAAATGAAATAAAAGAAGAGATAGATAAAACAGAAACCATTGAAGAAGATAAAAAAACCACAAATGAAGAAAAAGTACCTGCTCCCGATACCGCTTCATTATCAGAGAATAAAAAAACAGTTACAGCATATTTTCAAAAAAACTTACCCGATTATCTTCCAAAAGAAGCTGAAGGCAAAACATGGGAAATCGTTAAATACGAATTTGTTGGAGAAAATATGGTATACGTGGAGTATCATAGCGGCAGTGAAAAAAGAAAAACATCCTTTTCTTATCAAATAAATAATGATCAAGTAACTGATGTAAAAATATTGGCCCATTATGTGGAAGGGCAGGAAAAAGATTGGGACAAAGCAGCCGGCACTGATTCCGCTGCCGGAAAAAGCAAAGAAGTGGTAGATGTTACCGATTCCGGCGAAGTCGTAAAAAAAGCTGATGTTCAAGCCGGATACCGCTTATTTGAAAGCAAACCTTATAAATTCACCACTCAAATACCGGCTAACTGGTATTTCGCCGGTTCCGGAGGTTCATATTATTTCAGTGATAAACCGGCAACATCTGAAAATGCCTTTTTTACACTTAGCATATTACCTCATTCAATAAGCAGTATTAACGAGGGAACTTCGACCGGAATCAATGGCAAAAAAGCCTATATTCACGAATCAAAAGAAGATCAAAAATACACAATTTACCTCGAGAAATCGAATGGTCAAACATATAAACTAAGCGGATCCTCAACTTTAAAAAGCATAATTAATCAAATTGCAAATAGTATAGTTGATTAAAATGATCACTGATCAGGAATCACTAAAAATAACATTGACTTTTTCCGTTAGCACTCTAAAATAAAGAGTGCTAATGATTGTTTATACTCAATAGCATATAATTATGTATAATACTGCGAAGCTTAATCTATATATTAAATAATAACGTTGAAATTATTAAAACGAAGCAGTATATATCTTTAAACACATTATCATCATTTACGCAAAAGGTTTTTACTGTAACAGCCTTCAAAATATGCGTATAATATTGTATAATTTTCAGAACGTAACCAATTTATTCAAATATATGGAACAAAATACAAACAATCAAAACCATTTCGAAAGATTTACCAAAGAAGCTAAACAAGCTTTAATTAAAGCTCAGGAAAGTGCTAAAGACAATAATACGAATTATATTGGCACTGAACATATTTTAATAGGAATTCTAGCCCAAAAAAATTCATTGGGATCAACAATTCTCAGTAATTTTGGAGTTTCTTTGGAAAATATAAATTTGGTTTTAAAAACCGTAGGCCGGACTCAAACCGCGTCAAATGAAAGTAAAAAAGCAAGCGGTATTGCTTTAAGCGGCTATGCCAAGCAAGTAATTGAAGATTCATTAAAATGCGCTCACAGGTATAATCATGTTTTTGTTGGCACGGAACATTTATTATTTTCTTTAATGTCCCAAGAAAACACGGCTGCAACAGTTATTTTGGAAAATATGAAAATTGACATTGATAATATTAAAAAAGATTTAATAAGAATATTCGAATCAAACAGCAAAGATACTAAAGGAATGGCTGCCGCGACGCTTCAGCCACCTCAAGGAATGAATCCTTTAGAATTTTTATTGAGCGGACTTCATGGTGTGCTGAACAATAGCGATAAAGCAATGTTTCAGGATCAAAACACCGGATTCAAAAAAGGCGCTCAAAATCCAACAAAAAAAGGCGCGTCAAAAACTCCGGCATTGGACTATTTTACGGTTGATTTAACAAAAGAATACCGTGAAGAGAAAAAAGATCCCATCATCGGACGTGAAAAAGAAATAGAAAGAGTAATCAGCATTCTATTGAGAAAAACAAAAAATAATCCCGTAATTATCGGCGAACCCGGCGTTGGAAAAACCGCTATCGCGGAAGGTTTAGCCAAATCCATCGTTGAAGAAAAGGTTCCTGATGATTTATTGGACAAAAAAATTCTTTCTCTATCAATAACCGCTGTTGTTGCCGGTACAAAATACCGTGGAGAATTTGAAGAAAGGGTAAAACAAATAATAGATGAAGCAAGTTCCCTTGATAATGTTATTTTATTCATTGATGAATTACATACGGTCATAGGAGCAGGCTCGGCCGAAGGAAGCCTGGACGCGGCCAACATCCTAAAGCCCGCATTATCACGTGGAAAAATACAAGTAATTGGAGCCACCACTATTAAAGAATATCGTAAACAAATTGAAAATGATGCCGCGCTGGAACGCCGATTTCAACCCGTCATGGTTGACGAACCAAACGAAAGCGAAACCTTATCGATTTTAACCGGAATCCGTGAAAGCTTTGAAGATCATCACAATCTTTTAATTAGCGATGAAGCTTTAAGCGAGTCAGTAAAACTATCAAAAAGATATATTAACGATCGCTTTCTGCCCGATAAAGCCATTGATTTAATAGATGAAGCTTCAGCGTTAAAAGGCTTAAATGAACGCGCAAAAGGCAGTTCAATCAAAAAATACCAGCAACAATTAAATAAAATTTTAAAGAAAAAAGAAGAAGCTGTCGCTAGTCAAGATTACGAATTTGCCGCTCAATTGCGCGCGGATGAACTTGATTTGATTGATAAAATCGAAAAAAACAGACATATAAAAATTCCAAGAGATAAAAGAAAAACAGTTACCGAGCAAGACATCGCTAAAGTAATTTCCAAAATGACAGGGATCCCGGCTGAGAAATTAATAAAAAACGACATGGCAAAACTGCAAAATTTGGAAAAATCTTTAGAAAAACGCATAGTTGGCCAAAAAGAAGCTATCTTGGCGGTTTCCAATTCAATCCGCCGTCATCGCGCGGGAATTTCCGATATTAAAAGACCAATTGGATCATTTATTTTTCTCGGCCCGACAGGAGTGGGAAAAACAGAACTCGTCAAAACATTGGCCTCGGAAATATTTGATGATGAAAAGGCATTGATAAAAATTGACATGAGCGAATTCATGGAAAGACACAATACCTCTCGATTGGTTGGCGCCACAGCGGGTTATATCGGTTATGAAGAAGGAGGCCAACTAACGGAAGCAGTACGCCGCAGGCCATATTCCGTAATTTTATTTGATGAAATAGAAAAAGCGCATCCTGATGTGTTCAATATGCTTCTGCAAATTTTGGAAGATGGTTATTTAACGGATGCGAAAGGCCGAAGAGTGGATTTCAAAAATACGATTATTGTCATGACATCAAACATCGGAGCACAGGTTTTAACAAAAGAAGCCGGACCTATCGGATTTAATTTTGGAAAAAAAGAAATAGAAGAAGCAAAAGAATCTTTCGATGATAAAAAAGAAAAAATTCTTGACGAATTAAAAGATTACTTCCGTCCTGAATTTTTAAACAGAGTCGATAAAGTAATTGTCTTTGAACCATTAACGCATGAAAATATTAAAGAAATCGTTAAACTCCATATAAGATACCTTCAGGAAAGAATCGAAAATCTGAAATTAATCATCAAACCTACCGCAAAATCCATAGATATACTCGCCGAAAAAAGTTATGATCCTCAAAACGGCGCGCGTCCTGTACGAAGAACAGTACAAAATAAAATCGAAGATGAATTGACAAAAGGATTGCTTGAAGGAAAATTCCAAGAAGGTGATGTCATAAAAATAGCTGCGAAAGGCGAAAATGATATTAAATTGGTAAAAGAGAATAAATAGTCTTTTGTAATTGTAAAAGTCAACAAATTCGTTGACTTTTACAGGAATGACACACTACCTAAATGAATAATTACAGTCTTTCCCATTGACATCCTCGCTTTCAAATTCTAATATAATCATCGACTCACCTTTTTGAGTTCTTTTATTTCTTAACGTTTTTATATCCTAACCTTATGTCTGATACTAAAATCTCAAGCACTATAAATTTGATGGAAGAACTTCTTAAAAATTCTCCTATAATTTCCATCCCGAAACTGGGTTCCCTAATTGAAGGAACTATTATCAGCAAACAAAAAAATAAATTATTGGTTGATATCGACGGCATTAATACAGGCATAATTGCCGGAAGAGAAGCCCATGACAGCACTGAAACTTTAAAAGAGATCGGAGAAGGAGATAAAGTACAAGCAATTGTCATCGACAATGACAGCCCTGAAGGATTAATAGTTTTATCATTAAGAAAAGCAAGTCAAGAGAAAACATGGAAAAAATTCACTGATGCTTATGAAAACGGAGTAGTAATAGAAGTTATTCCAAATGAAGCCAATAAAGGAGGATTATTACTGGAAGTTGATGGAATCAAAGGATTTATCCCTGTTTCACAATTGGCGCCTTTAAATTATCCTCGTGTAAATGGCAGTGATGCCGCTAAAATTCTTACCAGACTGGAAAGATTGGTAGGAAAAGTATTTAAAACTAAAATTTTAAGCATAGATCGTGAAAATGGCAAATTAATACTTTCAGAACGCTCAGCGTTTGAACAAGAAAGAAGAGACGCATTGAAAAAACTGAGAGAAGGCCAAAAAGTAAAAGGAAGAATATCCGGAATTGTGGATTTTGGTATATTCGTAGCATTCGAACATTTGGAAGGTTTGGTTCATATCTCCGAAATAGCGTGGGGACATGTAAGCAACCCGTCTGAATACGGTAAATTAGGTGATGAAGTTGAAATATTGGTCATCGGTATAGACAATGAAAAAATATCTCTAAGCATGAAAAGATTAACCCCTGATCCTTGGATTGAAGCCGCAAAAACATTTAAAATCGGTAAAATTGTTGAAGGAACAATCAATCGCATAACACAATTTGGAGCATTCTTAAAATTAAACGATGAAATTAACGGTTTAATCCATCTCTCGGAAATTACCACCGATGAAATTAAAGATATCAATAAAATGTTAAATGTAGGTCAAAAAGTTACAGCAAAAATTATTAATGTTGATTTGGATGAACACAGAATAGGATTAAGCATAAAAGCGATAAACGAAAAAGAAGAAGATAAAAAGGATATTGAAGAAGATAAAAAAGAAAACAAAGAAGAAAAAGAACCCGCAAAAAAGTCAAAATCTAAAAATGAAGATGATAACGATGATGATGACATGAACAATTTGGATATAAGCGATAAAGTCAAAAAAACTCTCAATGAAGCCGGATACAACAAAATTTCAGATCTAAAAAATCTCTCTTTGGAAGACCTCACAAATATTGAAGGCATCGGCGAAAAATCCGCAAAAAAAATCCAAGAGCAAATATAAATTTTTAAAAAACAGTTCAAAAAAAAAGACAAAACCGCTAGGTTTTGTCTTTTGATTATTAAAAAAAGGACAGACCAAATAAAATATTAAAGTCTGTCCTTTTAGCAACCTCTCCGAAAATAAAATGTAATTAAAACCTGAAAGATAAGCAAAGCTTATAAACGTATTACAAAAAGGTAAAAAGTAGAAAGCTAAAAGCTAAAGCCCGTCCAAATGAATAATCAAAAGCAAAAGCTTAAGAAAAAGGTCAAAGAACAAGAAATTAAGTAAAAGCAAGATAAAAATTTAAAATCTACAAAAGTAGAAAATAAAAAAATAAAATGCAAAACTTAAAAATCTCTAAAAGGGAAAGCAAAAATAGCAAAACTTAAAACCTAAAAGATATAAAATCCAAATAAGGAAAAACCTTAAAAAGAAAAAATATCAAAAGTAATAAGCAAACAGGAGATAAAAACAAAATTTCGAGGAAGATGTCTATCCTGCTTAAATCTTCAAAAAGAAGAAAAAGCAAAACAGACATTTCCCAAAAAAATTGGTTTAAACTCTATTTATACTCCGATACTTTTAAAATCGCGTATAATACTGCGTAGCTTATTTTAAACTTTAGTGCATTTACTAGGCTTGAAAAGCTACTGAAGTATATACTGCTTAATTTTATAAAATAAAGCGGAGCAGTATCATTAATTTTCAAAGAACTTATTTTTTTATTGGAATCATTATATATTACCACTTTTTATAATCTCTGTCAAATATTATTTTTATTTCTCTTTTATGAAATACAATTCATCCAAAATTCACATATCACAAAATTATAATATAATTCACATTGAATGTCAATTTTTTTTCTACTTAACACGGGTTTAGGAGAAAAAAATTGACTTTTCCGTATCAATAAAATAGATTAATAAAGAATTTTTATTTTCTGACAACTTAAGTTTGAGTATTAAAATTTCCTCACTGGCAAAAAAATTGGGACTTAAAACTCCGGATCTAAAAAAGCAAATTAAAGATTTGGGATTTGAAATACCTAAAAACGCAACCGAAATTGAAGATGATCTGGCTGATTTGATTTTATCCGAATTCGAAAATCCGAAAGAAGAAGAAAAAATTACTGAAGAAGTTTCAGAAAACCAATCTGAAGCCTCTATTTATGAAGAAATTTATGAAAAAACATTAGAAAAAGAAATAATTAAAAGCCAGAGAAAATTAACCGCGGGAAAAGAAAGAAAGATATCCGATGAAAGCGTAACAAAAGAAGAGGAAGAATTAATTGATTTACCTAAAGAAGCTTTAAAAATTCCTTCTATAATTTCAGTAAAAGAATTCTCCGAAAAAACAGGAGTAAGCGCGGCAAAAATTATCGGTGAATTGATGAGAAACGGAATTCTGGCAAGTATAAACCAGGAAATTGATTTTGAAACAGCGTCAATTATTGCTGAAGAATTTAATATAAGCATAAAACGAATTCGAGACGAAGCATCACTTGAAGATATGATGGAAGGAAATTTAGAAAATTTACTTAAAGAAGATGATAAATCGGATTTGCAGGAAAGACCTCCGATTGTTGTGGTAATGGGGCATGTTGACCATGGAAAAACCCAACTTCTGGATTATATCCGAAATACCAAAGTCATTGCCCAAGAATCAGGAGGAATTACCCAACATATTGGAGCCTACGCAGTGGAAGTGCAAGGCAAAAAAATTACATTTATCGATACTCCCGGACATGAAGCGTTTACTGCCATGCGAGCTCGAGGAGCCAAAATCACGGATATTGCGATTCTGGTTGTTGCAGCTGATGAAGGAGTGAAAGAGCAAACAATAGAAGCATTAAATCACGCGAAAGAAGCAAAAGTTCCAATAATAGTCGCTATCAATAAAATTGATAAAGAAAGAGCAAATATCGATAAGGTAAAAGCCCAATTGGCAGAACAAGGATTGCAGCCTGAAGATTGGGGCGGCCAAACCATTTGCGAACCGATTTCCGCTTTAACGGGCGATGGAGTGAACAAATTGCTTGAAGATATCTTGGTTGTCGCTGAATTGGAAAATTTAAAAGCAAACCCAAATAGGCCGGCTGTAGCAACAGTAATCGAAGCTCATCTCGATCCCAGCTTAGGCCCGACAGCAACAATAATCGTAAATACAGGCACTTTAAAAATTATGGATAATGTTGTTATTGGCGGCACGCACGGACGTCTAAAAGTAATGAAAGATTCCAGAGGTAAAAAATTAAATAAAATAGGACCGGCGCAGTGCGCTCAAATTGCCGGAATCGATGAAACACCTTATTCCGGAGATATACTCCAAGTAGTCCCTGATGAAAAAACAGCAAGGCGCCAAGCCCAGCAGATTAAAGACTTGATAGGTTTGAAAAATCGCAAAACAACAGGTATGGGAATAGATGAAATTATTGCCCGAATCAATGAAGGAAAAATGAAAACATTAAAAATAATTTTAAAAGCCGACACAAAAGGATCATTAGAAGCCATAAAACAAGCATTATCAAAGGTTAAAAATGAACAAGTGGCGATTCAAAGCATTCATTCCGGAGTAGGTCAAATTACTGAATCCGACGTTTTAATGGCAGCCGCGAGTAAAGCTATCATTATCGGATTTCATGCTGAAGCGAATCATAACGTTAAAAAATTAGCGGAAAGAGAAAACGTTGAAATACTCAGATATGAAATTATATATCAAATCGTGGATGAACTTAAAAAGCTGCTCACCGGACTGATCGAACCTGAAATTGTGGAAATTACATTGGGAAAATTGGACATAAAAGGTGTATTTCTAACGAAAAAAAAAGAAATGATTATTGGAGGTAAAGTGACAGAAGGCAAAATTGAAAAAAAATCCAAATTCAAATTATTAAGGAAAGGTGAAGAAGTGGGACGAGGAGAAATTCAAGAATTGAAATTGGTCGATAAGGCTGTCAATGAAGTTGAAAAAGACAAAGAATGCGGATTAAAAGTCAATACAAGTAATCCAATTCAGATCGGAGACATTCTCGAAGTAATGGGATTTGAAAAAAGATTTAAAAGTCTATAGCTAATTTCTAATTACCCCCTCCCACTCCCTAAAATCCCCGCTCTCCCTCACCTTCTCCCACCACCACGAATTTTCTCTATACCAACTAACCGTCATTTCCAAACCCTTCTCCAAATTATAATTCGCTTTCCAGCCTAAAGATTTTATTTTCTCACAATTAATCGCATAACGTCTATCATGTCCCGGACGGTCCTTCACATATTCAATAAAACTTTCATCTTTTCCCAATAACTTTAATAATTCCAAAGTAATGCTTAAATTAGAAACCTCAGGCTCATTATTTGCTCCAATATTATAAATCTCTCCTAATTTTCCCTCATGCAAGACTAAATCTATCGCGCTGCAATGGTCCTCCACAAAAAGCCAATCACGAATTTGTTTTCCATCTCCATAAACAGGCACTTTTTTATCCAAAAGCAAATTAGTGATAAAAAGCGGAATCATTTTTTCCAAATGCATATAAGAACCATAATTATTCGAACATCTCGTAATCATCGCCGGCACATCATAAGTTCGAATATAAGACAAAACCTGCAAATCCCCTCCGGCTTTCGAAGCGGAATACGGATTTGAAGGCCTAAGTCTATCAGTCTCTTTTGAAAAATAATTCTCTTCAATATCCCCATAAACTTCATCCGTGCTGATTTGAATATATTTTTTAATGTTCGGACATCTTCTGACAGCTTCAAGAAGCGTCACAGTTCCCAAAATATCCGTCCTGATAAATTCCCCATCATTAAAATGAATAGACCTGTCCACGTGAGTTTCCGCCGCAAAATTCACAATCACATCCACATTTTTAACAATTTCAAAAACCAATTTCTCATCACAAATATCCCCTTTTATAAATTTATATCTACTATTTGTCATCCCGACCTCCCTTTCCACATCCTTCAAATTATCCAAATTCCCGGCATAAGTCAGCTTATCCAGATTAACAACCGAATAATCACTATATTTATTCAAAATATATCTAATAAAATTCGATCCAATGAACCCCGCCCCGCCAGTAATAAGTAAATGCATAGTTGATAAATTAATTAGTTCGTAATCCGTAATACGTAATTCGTAATTCGTAATTCGTAAATGGAAAATATAAATTTAAATCTATTCAATTTACGTATTACGGATTACGTATTACGGATTACAAACTACACTCCCCCCTCACATACTCCCCCGCTCTAAACAAACTATCAAACGATTCTCCCCCGTCTCCCCACCAGCCTTTTAAAATTTCATAGCTCATATTTCCTTGTTTCACATAATAATTATTTAAATCCGTAACTTCCAATTCCCCGCGATTTGACGGTTTTAAAGTTCTGATAACATCAAAAACATCTTTATCGTACATATAAATTCCTATAACAGCCAGATCTGACTTTGGATTTTTTGGTTTTTCTTCAATATTAATAATTTTCCCATCTGAAATTTCCGCTACACCAAATGAATTCGGATTATCCACTTTTTTTAAAAAAATCTTTGCTCCATTTTCCTGTTTATCAAAATCATTCACAGCGTTCTTAATGCTTTCATTAATAATATTATCACCTAACATCACAACAATTTTTTCATTATTGGCAAATTTTTCAGTTAAAGAAATAGCTTCCGCAATCCCTCCCGCATTTTTTTGAACGGCAAAACTCAAATTAACATTAAAATTCTTTCCATCACCTAATAATCTCTCAAAACTCTCCGCAAACTCAGCACCGGTCACAATCATAATTTCATCTAAACCCGCACCTATCAAAGTTTCCAAAGGAAAATAAATCATCGGTTTATTATAAACAGGCAAAAGATGCTTATTCGTAACCTTCGTCAGAGGATAAAGCCTCGATCCCGTCCCGCCGGCCAAAATTACACCTTTCATAAATAGTTGATAATAAAAAATACAGAATTTAAATTAGCAGAAAGTAAATAAAAAGTACAATTATGATTGATTTTGGCACGAAAATAGATAAAGTGATTAAGAAAGCGTAATTCGTAATCCGTAATTCGTAATACGTAATCTGTAATACGTAATACGTAATCCGTAAAAGGAAAATATTTTTAAGAATAATTCAATTTACGGATTACGTATTACGAATTACGTATTACGAATTACGAATTACAAACAAATTAATCCCCCTCCATGCCCACAATTATCCTCACCGGCTCACTCGCTTATGACCATGTCATGAAATTCGACGGCAGTTTTGCTGATTTGATTTTACCCGATCAATTAGACAAACTTAGCGTTTGTTTCCTTATTAACGAAAAAGAAACGCATTTCGGCGGGTGCGCCGGAAATATTGCTTATAATCTAAGTTTACTCGAAGAAAATCCGGCAATCATCGGAGTCGTCGGCAATGATTTTGAAAAATACACTGAATGGCTTACTAAAAATAATTTAAAAACATCGGAAATAATCACAATACCAACCAAAGAAACAGCTTGCGCCACCATAATTTCCGACAAAAACGGCAACCAAATAACCGGCTTTTACCCCGGAGCAAGCAGCGAAAACCCGGAAATATATCTGGAAAATTACAAAAACGAGGAAGCAATGGTTATAATCAGCCCGGACAACAAAAACCGCATGATGCATTTTGTCAATGAATGCCAAAGACTCTCCCTCCCTTATATTTTCGACCCGGGCCAACAACTACCGGTATTTGAAAAAAACGAACTAATAACAGCTATAAACAATGCTTATGGAATAATTTTAAATGAATACGAATTTCATCTATTAAAAAAGAACTCCGGATTGCACGAAAATGATATATTAAAAGAAGTACAACTATTAATCATCACATTAGGTCAGGAAGGATCAAAAATCCACACTCCGGAAAAAACATTTGATATCCCAATCTACCCTCCCAAAAGCATCTTAGATCCGACAGGCTGCGGCGACGCCTACCGCGCCGGCATCCTCATGGGCTTAAAAAACCATTATTCCCCGGAAAAATCCGGCCGCATCGCTAGCTTAAGCGCCACATATTGCATAGAACACATCGGAACACAAAATCACAAATTTACAAAAAAAGAGTTCGAGGAGAGATTAGGATTAAGTTTATAATAAAAACTTACATTCCTTTATAATTCCCTAAATACTTCACAAAGGACAGCCTATTTTTAACAGCATTAAAAAATTTTTTATCAGCAGTCCAAAATTCACAGCCGCGAAGATCTGCCAAAGCCGCGTAAGAACTATCGTATACTCTTCCCTGACCGGCCAATTCAGCAATTTCCCGTGCTCTTTGCCTCAATTTAGGGTGAATCATTATTGTAATAGGCAAAACATCTAATGTGTTAAAAGCTAATAAAGCTCCTTCCTTAGATAGATGTTTGTTTACTAAAAGCCATCGAATCACACTATCTGTTTCTACTTCAAAAATTGCAGGCGCTATTAAAATAAACCCCTTTTTCGCACTGTCATTAAACAAAGCTTTAGCTTCAAAACTTAAATCAGCAGGGATAGCAATCTTTATAGCAATATTTGCATCAATACAAATTTCTTTCATTTTTTAACAGCATTAATTCTTTCTTTTCTAGCTGCATTAAGAGCTTTTAAAGTATCTGATTTTCCTTTAACATGCTTTTGTATTAATTTCCCATTTTTATCAGCTACAATCAAAGCAGACCGCATCTTTTGGTGATAAGAGTCATCGCAATTTCTCACACTTATAGTCACAATACTCCCTTTGATGTCCATCTGAAAAACTCCTTCAGGAGAACCCTTTGCATATTTTATCAAATCTTTTAATCTTTTATCCTCAAATTGTTCTTTTTGCTTAGCCATATATTTTTATAATGACAACTTTATCCTAACAAAAAATTGTCTTATGCACAAGCAAAGGCAAAAAAAAATTATAATAAAAAACCACCCGAATCTTTCGGGTGGTTTTTTTAAAATTCAGCCGTTTTTATCTTTCCATGAATACCAATTTATAAGCCTCTTCTACCACTTCAACATCTTTGATAACTTGATCCTGATAATATGAACTGTATACATATAAATCCACTTTTTGATTGCTTCCGGTTCCGGGAATATTTACATAATAGTATCCATCTTCAGTTTCGCTAATAATAGCTTTTAAAGTAGCGGAACCTTTAGAATCTTCAAACTTAGCGTAAATTTCAACCTGAGCAGATTTAATCTGATCTTTAGTTAATAATTTATTTGTAGCTGAGTCATAAATATGACCATAGATTCTTGCTGCAGGATATTGCTTATGTTTAACATTAATAACTAAATGCTTAGAAGCTGTAATTGTTAATATCGCGTCATAAGGTTCAATTCCATCCGCGCTAAAATTCAAAGTAGCTTGCTGGCCAATAAACTCAATTGGAAGTTTAAAAGTATAATTATCTTTACTATCAATTTCCGCATTATAAGTCACTTGTCCGGCATTTTGAAGTTGATTTGTAACCAAAGTTAATATCATATCTTTATCTTCCAATTCTTCTTTAGTTAAAACTTTTTTATCATCCATGTCGTAAATATATCCGGTAAGTTCAGCTACCTGTTCATCTTCCTTATCTTTTTTGAATGGAGGAGGCAGCAAATCTTCAGGTTTAGGTAAAGGTAAAGTAGGCATCAAAGAATCTGTAGGAATGTTGTATTCACGTTCAACAATCAAGATTCTAAACTCAGTCAAAGTTACAGGAACTTTTACAGTTTTGCTCTTATAAGTAGAGCTGGTTAATTTCAAAGTAACCTTTTGAGAGTTCATAGTCCCCGGAACAGTAACAGAATATTTACCAAAATCATCAAACTTAGCGCTAACCGTGCCTTTACCCTTAGAATTAGAGTAATCAGCGGTAATTTTAATGCCCGCGTCTTTGACCTGTTTTAAAGTCAAAGTATCATTTGAAGAAGAATCATACACATAGCCATAAATCATTGCAGGCACTTGGCTAAAAGCTTTTTCAACCATTTTATTGGTTGAAGTAGGAACCTTCCCGCTCTTAGTATTCTTCACAGGGATCTTAATCCCCCAAGGATTAGAAGCATTAGCGGTTGTAGCAGTTAAAGCTACGACTAGAAGACAAGAAACAAGTATTTTTTTCATAAAAAATGAATTAAAAAATAATTAAAAATTAAAATTGAATGCTAAATTAGCATGAATTAAAAAGTTTGTCAAGAGAATTTTTTGTAACGACTCACTGAGATAATATGTCATCCCTGTAAAAGTCAACTAATTCGTTGACAAATTTTCAAGAATTTTTTTTGGGGTCAGTCCATTCAAAGC
>Ga0076336_113_pt1 | contig 52250 bp, 41 predicted proteins | sample RifGroC2_FD_68032 | JGI IMG/M metagenome (GOLD analysis project Ga0076336, IMG submission 68032) | Peregrinibacteria bacterium GW2011_GWC2_33_13
TAATGTTTTATCATTGGTGGTTTTTCTCATTTTATGACAGGATTATAAAATTTTTTTTATTATAATTCTGTCAACGAATTATGTAACATTTACAATCCCACTATTGAAGCTATTGTGAAAAATAATTTTGAGCAGCAAGGTTTATATGTGACAAAAGGCTTTGGACCTTTAAAAGGTGATACCGGAGCCACGATAATGTATCCGAATCCTGAAAAACAAATTCATTTGGTAGGTTTTGAAACTGTGCCGCATCACTTGGAAAGTTTGAGATTGGATGGCCTTGAACCTCAAACCTCCAGTGAAGAAGGCAAAAAAGAAATTGAATTATTTCAAAAAGCGTTTAGTGATACTTTTAGGGAATTGGCGAAGTTAAAAGCAGAAGATTTGAAGTAAAATTTACTCCACCACTCCCATAAACATTGGTATATTTAAATGTTTGCGAGGGGTTTCACCTTTGAGGAGATGTTGATGGCGTTCGAGTGGAGTGCTTCTTTCTTTTATGTGCTGCGGGTTGTGATTGGCAAAGAAACTGGCGCCGAGATGAAGGGTATGTTTGCCGTATTTTTCTCTTATGAGATCCACGCTTTGGTAGAGTTTTTTTAATTTTTCCAATTTTAAAGGATCTGTGAATAAGTCGAGTTGGATTTCTTTGTCTTCTTCGAGTTTTAATAATATGGCTCCGGTTGATCTATATTGGCAGTTTCTTTGAAAAATTTTATCAAATATAGGGCTCACTGCCGGAAGTATTTCATTGGGAAAAGATGTGGGGCGGGAGAGTTTTATTTCATATCCTGTATCCATGAAATTTTGGGTACGCAAAAAAATTATTATGGCTTTTGCCGCTAATTTGTAACGTCTGGCTTTCATACAGGCATTTTCAATATTTTTGGAAAGTTGGGAAAAAATAAAATTTTTATTATTTGAAGGTGGGGTGAATGTTTTCATTTTTTGGATGCTTTGATAATTATGCTTTTCTTCAACTGTTAATTTGAAAATATATTTTCCGTTTAGTTCCTGCCAAATTTCATATATTGGTTTGATTAGGTTATTTTTTACCCATTCTTCTTTTTTTTTAGCAAAGTCCAAAGCTGTTTTTATGCCCCATTTATTTAAAAATGCTGATGTTTGATAGCCTATTCCCCAAACTTCGTTGATTAATTTTTTTTGCAGATATAAGTGCATGAATCTACCGGGAATTTCTGTTAAACCCGCGGGTTTTTTCCATTTTGAACCTATTTTGGCCATGACTTTATTTAGGCTTAGTCCAATGGAAAAGGTAAATCCTAATTCAATTTCCAAATCTTTCTGAATTTTTTCGGCAATTTGTAGATAGGTCATGTTTAAGGGACGTTGTAGTCCGGTGAGATCTGCGAAACATTCATCTATGCTGTATTCTTCAACATCCGGGGTATAACGTCTTACTATTGTGAAAAATCGTTTTGATAAAAGGCTGTAAGTTTCATAATCCGATGGTAGCATAATCACATTCGGGCATGTTTCTTTAATTTCAGAAAGCCGCATTCCGCGTTTAACACCTTTTTCTTTGGCTTCATAACTCAAAGATGCCGCTATTCCCCTCTCTTTGCCTGTGATTACCGGTTTTCCTTTTAAAGCAGGATTGCGGGATTGTTCACATGAGGCGAAAAATGCGTCGCCGTCAATATGCATTATGGCGCGCGGATAGTAACTTAAAATCAGAGGTTGATCTGTGTTTTCCATAAAATTTTAAGTTAATATTTTCTAATGACTGCGATTACTACGGCGGCTATTTTTAACTCTTCTTTCGGGTAAATGGGTTTATAACGTTTATTGGCAGGCTCCAAATATATTGTTTTTGAATTTTTTCTTAAATATTTGACTGTCCATTTGTTGTCTATTTCTGTAATCACTATTTCTCCATCTTTTGCTTCGCTTCTACGTTCTACAAGCAATAAATCCCCGGGCATTATTCCGGCGTCTATCATGGAATCGCCTTTTACTTTCAACATATAAGTGGCTTCTTTATTTTTTATCAGAAATTCGTCCAATGTAATTGTGTCTATCAATTCTTCTTCAGCCGCTGAAGGAAATCCCGCTTCCACCAATCCTAAAATTTTTACGCTGTTAAACAACCGGCCCGGGGTTATTTTTCCTTTTTCATCTTTTCTTAAATATTCTTCAGAAACCAATTTTTTGATTAACTTGAATACTGCGTTGCGAGATTTAAAATTAAATATCTCCATAAGTTCAGAATAAATGGGCATGCGTCCTGCATTTCTATAAAACCGTGATATTTTTTGAATATGATTTTTTTTCATAATTTTAAACTTTTAAGATTATTTTGATTGTAGGTGAACAGGCGTTCACCGTCAAGAGGAGAAGAAAAATAAAAGTTTTTTATTTTTAAATATTCAGTGCTATATTGTTTTATTATGTGCGGTAGATTTACTCTTGATCCTTCATCAAGATTTTACAATCGGTTTAATGTTAAAAATCAGCTGAGTTTACTAAAACCCAGCTACAACATCGCGCCGTCACAAATGGTGCCGGTGATTGTTAATGATGGTGTCGAGAATCAGGCAATTTTAATGAAATGGGGGTTTATTCCGCATTTTATGAAAGATTCTAAGATTGGATTCAGTTTGATTAACGCGCGGGGTGAAACTGTTAATACTAAGCCATTTTTCAAATTCGCGTTAAGAGATCAACGATGTTTAGTGCCTACTTCCGGGTTTTATGAATGGAAGAGGAATGGAAATCAAAAAATTCCTTATTATATTCATTTGAAAAATGAGCCTTTGTTTGCTTTTGCCGGGCTTTATGATGTTTGGGAGGATGAGAATAAGAAAAAAATTTTTTCTTTTACTATTATTACTACGGAAGCGAATAAAATTTTAAAGGAAATTCACGATCGGATGCCGGTAATTTTAAATGAAGAGGATGAGCTTAAATGGCTTAGTAAAGATATTAATGAAGAAGTTGAGGTTTTGCCTCTTTTAAAATCTTATTCTTCAGAGAAGTTAGAACTTTATGAAGTTTCGGCCGGGGTTAATAATCCGAGAAATAATAGTGTTGAGTTGATAAAAAAGAGGGAATAAACATTTATTCCAAAAATATATCCAAATCCTTCATGGCATACGAAGCTTGGAGGGAAAAGGTTTCTAAAAATTCCAGTTCTTGAATCGAGATAGAAAGTTTATCTGAAAATGCAAATAGGAATGCTCCTTTTAATTCTTCATTGATTCTTATTGGAAGAAAAATATAAAAATTCAGATTGTTTTCAAGATTTAATTTTTGCAAAATTCGTTTCTGAAAATTCCCTTGGACTCTAATGCTTGACTCGATTAATGGCTTTATTAATGGGAATTTTTCAATATTTACAATCTTCTTTTTTATATTTGGATCAGAAGAGAAAATGGGAGTTAATGTATTTTCTTTTTTATTGAATTTATATAAAATTATGGTTTTTGCTTTAGTTATTTTCAGCGACGATTCTATAATGAATCCGACTATTTCTTGAAAATCTTTTTTTTGTTTTCTTCCGTTTAATGACATTAATATTGAGAGCTGTCTGTTTATTACACCCAAATGCTTATATGATTCCAATAATTTTTCCTGCATTTTTTGTCTTTCTGTTACATCGATCAGACAAAGTAAAAGACCGATTACTTTTCCTTTTTCGTCTTTTACAGCTTGTGCCGTCCAATCCCAATATGTCACTTCTCTTTCAGGATTCAATACATATTCAAATGGTTTTGCATATACGGTATAAGTCTTACCGGTCTTCATTACTCTTCTAAAAATGCGATGATTTTCTTCGTTCGGAAAAAGAACTTGATGATTTTTTCCAACGTAATATTCAGGATCACGACCATCTGTTCGAGCATAAGCTTTATTTACTCTTAATATATTGAATTTTGTATCCATATAAGCCATTAGCATATGGGTCGTGGAAAAAATCTTTTCCAATAATTCATTGTTTTTCAGTAAATTTTTTTGAGATATCGGTTTCATGATAAAATATTAAGTTTGTACTGAATATGGCTTGCCTTGCCGTATTTCGCCCAATCATCCATTTTTTTTGTGCGAATTTGCAGTTCTACAGGATAATTTTCGTAAATTAAAGTTATATGAAGACTTGAATAGCCATTTTCTTTCGGCACCGCAATGTAGTCTTTAATCATATCAAGTTTAACATTATAAATTAAAATTATAAGATCCATTATTTTATAACAATCCTCAATAGAGTTGACTATGATTCTCAACCCGATTTGGTCCATAATTTGAGAATAAAGTATTTGTTGTGTTTCAATTTTATTATGTACGCTGGAAATGGTTTTTAATCTCATTTCGATTTTCGCATCTATTTTATGAGTTTCAAAAAGAGTGATGAAACTATCAATAATCTCTTTTCTTACGGAAAAATATTTTCTTTTAGCTTGCCTTAATAGCGATGTGTATTTTGAAAATTCTATTGGATATAAATATGAAAAAAATTTATCTTCCCATTTTTCTCTTATTTTTTGAACTTCCAGATGTTGTAATAATTTAAAAGCATAAATAATATGCTCTCTGTTAATTATATTTTTCGCATATTTTATATTTCTATTTAGAAGCAGATAGCCTGTAGTAATAATAAATAAAATGATTAATTCTTTATATTCATCCACTTTTTTTAAAATTTGAATATCATGTTTGTTTAATTTATCCAAAATCATGAAATTATCTAAAAGTTCTTTGTCCTTATATATTTCGTTATTTTTAATTTTAGGATTAATTTCCTGAATCAAAGCAATTTTTAAAATCGCTTCATTGTTTATAAACTTTTTTAACTCATTAAAAATATCTTTTTTAATATGAGAGTTTAATTTGCTTTTAAATTGAGGAAATTTAGTAAAAAATTTCATTATTTCATATTAAAAAACTCTGAATTAACCGGAATTGATTTTATAATTAAATCTTACGGGGGTCAAATTCAAAATTTGATAAGGACATTAACTCAACAATGTACTTAAAAAGCTATTAACCTCGTTCATCTTCTCAAATTTGGCAGCATGATTATAAATGTTTAGAATTTTACTTCCAATTACCAGAATTTCCGCTTTTTGCCGCAAATATTCAATTTGTTGTTTTGTAGATATTCCGAACCCCAAAGCAAGCGGAACTTTTATAATCTTTTTTATTATTTTTAAATTTTTATCTAAATTTTTTTGAACATTTTTACTTTCTCCGGTTGTACCGGTGCGAGAAACGCAATAGATGAATCCGCTAGCTATTTTGGCTATTTTTTTTAATCGGTTTTCAGGTGTGAGAAGCGATATTATCTGAATTGCGTGGAGTTTATATCTTTTGCATATTGAGAGATAATGTTCTTGTTTTTCTTCATCAAACGGGATGTCAGGAATTATAAGGCCGTAACATCCACTCTCTTTAGCTTTGTGACAAAATCTTTCCAATCCGTATGTGAATGGGATGTTATAATATGTCATGAATAAAAGAGGAATTTTGACTCTTTGTTTTAATTTTTCCAATAATTTAAAACAATCTTCTACGGTAATTTTATTTTTTTGGGCGAGGGCATTGGCGCGCATTATTGTTTGGCCGTCAGCGATGGGATCTGAGAATGGGATTTGGATTTCGATGAGGGACGCGCCGAAGTCGGCCATGGCGAGGGCGAGGGTTTCGCTTTGTTTTAAGCTTGGGTAGCCGGCGACTATGTGGGTCATAAGTTTAAAATCTTTAGACACGGCGATAGATGGGCCCAAAGCTATATTTTTTCTTTTTTCCCTTTCTTGTACATCTTTTTCAGCTTTTTGGTTTCCCTCTTTCTTATTATAGAAACCTTCCTCGAGTCTCATACCCTGTACTTGCCTTTTTGTCCTAGGATATTTTTCTTTTACCATATTTTTATTAAATAATTATTAAATCTTTATTAAATTTTTTGTTTTTATATATTTACTCGTTATAAAATAATCTTTATCCCCTCTACCCGAACAATTTACAACTATTATTTTTTCTTTTGGTAATTTTGGGGCGAGTTTTATTGTTTCCGCTATTGCGTGGCATGATTCCAAAGCCGCGATAATCCCCTCTTCTTCGGCTAAAGTTTTATATGCTTTTAATACCTCTTTATCCAAAGCGTATGTGGTTTTTATTCTGTTTATACTTTTTAGATATGCTATTTGCGGGCCTACTCCTGAATAATCCAATCCGGCTGATATGCTGTGAGTTTCTTTTATTTGACCATCTTTATTTTGAAGAAAATATGATTTGAATCCTTCCACAACTCCTAATTTTCCTGTTTGGAAACGGGCTGCGTGAAGTGCCTTTCTTTCATTTTCTTTTATTCCTTTACCTCCCGCTTCTACAGTAATCAATTGTATATTTTCGTTATCTAAAAATTCATAAAATAATCCCATTGCGTTACTTCCTCCACCTACACAAGCAATTAAATAATCAGGTAATTTTTCGGTCTGTTTCAAAATTTGTTTTTTTACTTCTTTTCCAATTATACTTTGAAAATATGTATTCATAACCGGATACGGATGAGGTCCGCAAACAGTACCAAGAAGGTAATGAGTCTCTTTTGGATTTGCCAAAAGATCTCGCAATGCTTCATTTATCGCATCACGTAAAATTTGTCCTCCGGTTGTTACCGGGATTACTTTTGCGCCTAATCTTTCCATGTAAAAAACATTTGGTTTTTGTCTTTGGTAATCTTTTAATCCCATGTAAACGGTACATGAGAAGCCGAATTTTGCGGCTACACTTGCGGTCGCGAGTCCATGCTGGCCTGCTCCTGTTTCTGCGATTAATCGTTTTTTACCCATTTTTTTTGCGATCAATGCTTGTCCTAAGCAGTGATTTATTTTATGCGCTCCTGTGTGATTCAATCCTTCGTTTTTAAGAAAAATTTTTGCGCCTCCCAATTTTCTTGTTAAATTTTCACAATAATAAAGAGGCGTGGGTCGGCCGGAATAATTTTTATATAAATAATTTAATTCTTTTTTAAATTTTTTATCTTTTATGGATTGGTAAAATGTTTCTTCTAATTCTTCCATAATAGGAATAAGCATTTCAGGAAGATACCTGCCTCCAAATATTCCGAAATGACCATTTTTATTTAATAAATAATTTTTCATTTTTCAATTTTTATTTAATAATTCTTGAATTTTTTCTTTTTTATTTTTACTTTGCATAATGCTTGTACCGACTAAAACGGCATTTATATTTTTGGGAAGTGAATTTATATCCAATTTATTTTTTATCCCGCTTTCAATCACAATGATTTTATTTTTTGGAATTAATGAAACTAATTTATGGCTTGTATTTAAATCTATTTGCATGTCAGTAAGATCGCGATTGTTAATACCGATGATACCCGCGGGGGCATCCAAAACTTTTCTTAATTCTTTTTTATTATGCACTTCACAGATTGCGTGCATGTTTAATTTTTCAGATATTTTTAAAAATTCAATTATTTGTTTTTTGCTTAAAATCGATGCTATTAAAAGAATTGCGTCAGCTCCAAATTCGCGCGCTTGATAAATTTGGTATTCGTCTATGATAAAATCTTTGCATAATATAGGAATTTTTTTTGTCGCTTCCGAAACTTTTCTTAAATCTTCAAGATTCCCATTAAAATATTTTTTTTCGCAGAGAACAGATATTGCATTTACACCAATATTTTCATAATTTTTGGCAAGTTTAATTATATCCAGTTTTTTTGATGATAAAATTCCTTGACTCGGAGATTTTTTTTTAATTTCAGCAATCAAAGACATTTTTTTATTTGAAATCGCTTTTTTAAAATTCCGCTTTGATTTTTTTATTATTTTTTTAAGTTGATTCAAAGGAATTGTATTTTTATATTTTTGAATTTCTTCCAATTTATTTTTTATAATTTTTAAAAGAATGCCTGATTGTTTTGAAAGCAGTTTTATATTTTGAAAAGTTCGCAATGCTTTCTTGTTTTTAATCGAATAAAGCGCCAGCTTGTAACCTTCTCTGAAAGTTTTAACTTTTGCCGCGAGTTTTAAAGCCAAAGCGCTATTCACCAATATCAAATCCAAATGTGAAGTTTCGCATTTATCTTTTAAAATTTTTAAGGCGATTTTTGTATTGTATTTCTCATTTCCTCCGCGAATAGCTTCAAATGGTCTTATTTTTAATCCAAAATCCTTGGGTGAAATTTCATAATTTTCAATTTTATTATTTTTTAATTCGCAAACATGAGTTTTACCGGTGATTGTAACTTCGTCCAAATTATCTTCACCGCAAACTATATAAACATGTTCTTTCCCAAGCAATTTACATGTCTCAGCCAATAAATTCATTTTATCTTTAAAAGCCACACCTATTATCTGTTTTTTTACTTTGGCGGGATTTAATAATGGTCCAATTAAATTAAAAAAAGTTGGCGATCCTATTTTTTTTCTAACTTCCGAGAAATACTTCATTATTGGATGAAATTTGGGCGCAAAGAGAAATGCTAAATTTTCTTTTTCATAAATTTCTTCAATATCTTGATTTTCTTTTTGAAAATTTATTTCTAATTTTTCGAGTAAATCGAAACTGCCAAAACGACCGCTTGAAGCTTTATTCCCATGCTTCGCGACTTTTACTCCAAGAGAGGCCAAAACAAAAGAATTAATTGTGGAAGTATTTATTCTTGATAATCCGGAGCCACCTGTACCGCAGATATCAATGGCATTTTTGAGAATCGGAGCAGGAGGCATTTTTTTTTGTAAATATATGACAATTTCTTTCAATTCTTCGGCATTTTTCATTTGATAATTTTTTAAAAAATTTTCCTGTTCAGTAAGCGATAATTCCTGATTTATACTTTTTTCAAGAAAGCTGATTACATTTGAGGCTTTATTGACATAGGTTTCCAGAAAATTTTGAATAATTTTAAAACCATTATTATCTTTCATGGTTAGTACTGATTCCGGATGAAATTGGACTCCTTCCAATGGCAACTTTTTATGACGAATAGCCATAATTAAATTTTTATGTTTGGCGGAAATTTCAAATTCCGCAGGTATTTTTTCAGCTACTAGTGAATGATATCGGCCTGCAAAAAAATCTTGCGTGATATTTCTAAAAATTGTTTTATGATCATGGGTAATTTCCGAGGCTTCTCCATGAACAGGCTCGATAAATTTTAAACTTCCACCAAAACACTCAATCAATGCTTCATGCCCCAGGCAAACACCCAGCATGGGATATTTTTGATAATATTTTTTAATTATTTGCATCATATTGCCGGCATTTTTGGGAACTGAAGGTCCGGGAGAAAATACAATCGCATCAGGGTTAATTTTATTGACAAAGTCGGGTTCAATAGTATTTCTGAATATTTCCACTTGGCAATTTAATCTGAAAAAATAATTCGCAAGATTGAACGTAAAGGAATCAAAATTGTCGATTATAAGAATTTTTGACATTGTTTAGGAATTTAATTTTTTAAAATGTATTTAAAAATGCTTGAGCTTTATTAATGGTTTCCTGATATTCTTTCTCTTCGTTTGAACGGTGAAGCAATGTGGCTCCAACTTGAAATTTCAGTTTTTGATTTTTTATATGAGCTGTACGAATTATGATTGCTGTGTCCATTTCACCCGAGAAAGTTAAATATCCAATCACTCCTCCATAATATGCTCGGCGTTCTTTTTCGTGTTTTTCTATGAAATTCATGGCGGCTATTTTTGGAGCGCCCGTTAAAGTGCCGGCATTTAAGCACGATATTAGGGCATCGAATGCAGTAAAATCATCTTTTAATTCACCTGAAATATGTGAAACAGTATGAAAGACATATGAGTATTTTTCCACGAACCTATAATCTGAAATTTGCAGATTAGGCTTGCAGATACGACTCAGATCATTTCGGCCAAGATCTATAAGCATATCAAGTTCAGCGCGTTCTTTTTTGTCCGTTAATAAAAAAAGCATATTTTCGTGATCTGAAATGGGATCATTTCCTCTTTTGACAGTTCCTGATATAGGACGAATATGGACTATATTATTTTCAACTCGCACCATCATTTCAGGCGACGCGCCAATTAATTGCTCATTTTTAAAATCAAAATAAAATAAATAAGGCGATGGATTCATTTGACGATATTTCAGATACAATGAATAAGGATCTCCTTTAAAATCAGCTTTTAAAATATTGGAAAAAACTATCTCAAAAATTTCTCCTTCCGAAGCATATTTTTTAGCTATTTTAACCAGTTCTTCATATTGTTTTTTACTAAGTGAAAATTTCGGATCAGTAATTTTATAATTCATAATTTTATCTTTTTTATTTTCAATTTTTTTATTTATTTTCTGAATATTTTCGGTAATTTCTTTTTTAGTTTTTCGATAAATTATGATTTTTGATTGATTTTTCAGATGATCAAAAAATACAAATGTATCATAAAGAAACAAATCAAAATCATTTGTTTCATTTGGCGGTAATCTTTCTTCTATTTTTTCAAACAATCTTACAAAGTCATAACTAAAAGCGCCGTAAAGTCCCAGCAGAGTTCGTTTTTTTAAATGAAATTTGTTCAATATAATTCTGATTATTTGGGCGATATTCTTTTTTCGAGTACGTTTAGTTTCCTCGAATAAATTTTCTTCCGATTTTATAATTCCTCTAATTTCGTGATCATTCGATTCTAATGAATCGCAAATTTCAAGACCGGATTTTTTTATTTGTTCTAGAAAATTTTTTCCGCGTTCATTTAATGTTTGGATGTAAAAATTTTCATTTTTTCCATGAATATGTAAAACCGGATCAATCCCAATTATGCTAAACCTTCCGTAAATATTGGAAATTTCCTTAGATTCAAAAAGAAATTTATATGAATAATCAGAATATAGATTTTGGAATATTTCATGAGCATTTTTTGAAAGGATTTCTTTTTTTCCTTCAAGCATGTTGTTAAATTTTTGGTAGTTGATCATAAATAAATGTTATATTAAAAAAAGCATCTATATTTTGACAGATAGATGATTAAAAAAATCTAAGATAAATTTATGACCACATCTGCCAAATGGTAGATGGTTGCCACCATGCAATTACTTGATTTAAGCCCGGCTTCCCGAATTTATGAATTCTTGCTCCTCTGCTGACAGTTCCTATACTTACTTTTAATTTTTTAGAGATTTCCCTCTGAGTCATCCCTTTATTCAATAATCTCAATATTTCCAAACGTTGTGTTATTTCTTCGATTTCATCCGGAGTAAATAAGTTTTCCAGAAAACTTTCGGCAATTTTTTGATTGTTTATTTTAATTAATAACTTTGCAAGTTGTTTGTGAGTTTTTGTATTCATAGCGTTCTATTGTACTGATACAATGATATTATTATTTTTTTTAAATATCAAGAGAATTTTTCTAAAAAATGAATAAATTAATATTAAAATTTTTCAATTTACGGGTAACCGGGTACAGGTTACGGGTTACAAAATAATTATTTTCAGATAAAAACTTAACAAATCCATAAAACTGTGCTAGGGTTAAAAATTCCCTATTCTGTAACCTAAAAAAATATGAACTTCAGACATAAAAAAAATCTCTTTTTTATTCTAATTTTAACAATTTTACTTCAAGGAACTCCGGAAATAAGCAATGCGGCATTAACTACCAATATTAAAATTGACGCAAACAATGTATTAATACCCTATGTTGAACCGGCAATTTTAGGGGGCAACAGTGTTTCTAATCGCGTATGGGATTACTATTTTGATATCTATAAAGAACTTGGCGAGGTTGGCAAAAATGTCGGTGGTAATTTCAATAAACCCTGGTGGAGAATTCATTGGCTTGACGCGGGTCTGAATCAAGATGTCGGTATGTTTAACAAAGATTTTTATAAAAGAGATAATGGATTATTTAACCCAATGATAACTGAAGATGATAAACAGTTTAATTGGCTTATGCAATATCCGTCAATTTTAATGGATATAACTTATAATAAAGGACCTAAAGGAGAGGACAATAAAAATTATTGGGAGATTGAATGGTTTGATCGCTCGCCAATGTATGAGAATTATCCCGGTATATCCAATAGACATGCCATAAGTTATACTAAATTTCCGGGTTCTTATGATCAGAAGCATCGCCATATTCCAAGAGAAGCGAGTACTCCGGATCTTCCAAACGGAGATGCCTTTTATAGGTTTGATTTAAAAATTTCTTCGGAAATTCCTTATCAAATTCAAGAAGGAGCTTATATTATGGGATCCACGAGATTCAGATTATTTTTAAATCCTGACAAGTCGTTAAAAGTTGTCACGGGTAGTAGAGATAATGAAGCGATTCTAATTGAAAAAACAAAAATTCTTGACTTTGATAAATGGTATGCGATTGAGATTAAAGCAGCTCATAATTCCGAAATATGGATGGACGGGGTTAAAATTTCAGAAAATGTTCTTAATGCTGATCAAATCAAGAGCATAAGAGATGAAGACTGGAAAAGTCCGGAAATAAATGTCGGGACGTTGATTTATGAAGGTAAAAAGCAGCAACATTCCAAAGACTCACAACTTAATGATTCTTATAAATTTAAAATCGATGAATTGGAAATTCGAACAAAATATGCAGGATCAAATCCTAAGCATCCGCTCGATCAAACTATGAAAAATAAATTTATAGATGAGGTAATTATAGCCCATAGTTATGATCATGGCCTGCATACATTGGATGATTTTGGAGCTCAGTCTGAAAAATTAAATTTTGAGCTGGTGTTTGGTCTTATAAATCCGTGTATGAAAAAATATGGTTGTGAAAAGGATACTCTCACAGGAAAATTTGCTCGGATTCATAGTGTGGAAGGCCAAGCAGCAATGATCCAATATATGGTTTCAGAGGCAGATTCAAATTTCCAAGAGAAAGCAAAAGAGATTATTGATTCTAATTTCCCGGTGAATGATTTAAATAAATATAATTATGCCAATTTGCGAGCTTATAGAGGGAGAAAAGAGCCATACAAACTGAGATACGTAGAAGTGGGGAATGAACCTTATTATCAGGAATATAATAAAAATCCCGAAGGTTTCGCCCAATTTTATATAGATCAATGCCGGGCAATAAAGAAAATTAAATCCGATTTGCAATGTATTATCCCTGGACAAGGAGATTATTATGAAAAGGTTTTAAAAAAGTTTATGGAAATCGCTAAAGGAGAGGGATTAATTTCAGGAGTTGCCACTCATGATTATTTTTTACATACAAAACCAAATGGTGAATATTATAATAATAGGACTGAAAGCTTTTTAAGAACTATGGCCGGTCCTTTCGCGGACAATTATTATAGGTACCAATATGTAAAAGGTTTAAATGAAAAATATTTAAAGGATGAACCTGATTATAAAAATTTATTTTATTTAAGTAATGAATATAGCAGTATTTTGAGAAATTATAAGCAAGAAGTTCCTGATAAGTTCGTGGACGCGGCAATGACTTGGTCAGAATTGGCTTATTTATTGGAAAATGGTTTTCGAGCAGGAGCTTCATTTGTATGGAACTCGGCTTCTTGGGGAGAGGGGTTCGCGCATGGACTTGTCGGAGATTATAATAAAATTCCAAAATTAAATTTAAATGGGGAAGTTTTTCAAAATTATGCACGTCACTTTGGTTGGGGAGGAAAAGTTTTAAAAACTGAATATGATAATTTAATAAAAGCTGATCCGATTTCAAAGTTAAACGTTCCACAAACCACGGTAATATCCAGCATTTCATCTGATAATAAAAAATTATTTATTTCAATTATCAATAGGTCCAATGAAGATTTGAATTCCACTTTTGATATTGCTAATTTTTCCGTAGGGACTCAAGGAAGATCATTTGTCTTGGATGCTTCAAACATAATGGATTCACATGAAAAGATTCATTTTACACAAAAAACATTTAATGCTAATAAACAATTTAATTATAATGCTCCGGCTTTATCAATTTCATTTTTAGAACTGGATCGTGAAGGTAATACACCACCACCACCACCACCTCCTCCTCCTCCTCCTCCACCACCGCCTCCTCCACCGCCTCCACCACCACCACCACCACCGCCTCCTCCTCCTGACAATGAGGGTGGCGGATCAAGTAGTGGTTCCAACACAAACTCAAGTTCAGATGGCGGATCAAGTAGCGGTTCCAACGCAAACTCAAGTTCAGGTGGCGGATCAAGTAGCGGTTCCAACGCAAACTCAAGTTCAGGTGGCGGATCAAGTAGAAACAACAATAATTCAGGCAAGGATCCTGTAAGTGTAAAACCTCGTGAGGATGATGTGAGTATTCAAGCAAGTTTTTCGGATTCACAAAAACACCGTTTTAGAATAGCCATAGCGTTCGCAAAACAAAATGGCTTTGTTAAGGGATTTTCTGATAATACTTACAGGCCGGATTTAAATATTAATCGAGCTGAATTTTTGAAGGTATTTATTGAATCACAATATTCCGATAAATCATCGGGTGAGAATTGTTTTATAGATATTAGAAATGAATGGTTTTCTCCTTATGTCTGCGCGGCTAAAAGGTTAAGAATTGTGGATGGATATCCTGATGATACTTTTAAGCCGGATCATCATATTAATCAGGCAGAAGCATTAAAAATTGTCTTAAATTCTTTTAATTATAAAATCAGATCACCAAAGAAAAATGAAGAGTGGTATGTTCCTTATGTAGAGGTAGGGCGTGAACAAGGTATGTTTACGAGGATGAGAGAGAACCCGGAGAGAAAAATAACGAGAGCGGAAATGGCCGAGATTATATATCGGTTGAATAAATAAAATCAAATGTGACCGGTGACTTGGAATAAATTTTATTTCAGGTTACCGGCCACCAACTGAATATCCACTTGAACTTTAACGATTAAATATATGAAATTACATCAACAATTTTCAAGTACATAACTTTAATATGGACCAAAAAAGGATCTGAGATTAGCGATTAAATCAATCAGCTTTTGATGTTAAAAATTTTCATTCAAGTTTTTCAAAATAAATTATGTAAATTTTTTTTCTTTTTTCTGTTATACTTTGTGAGTATTAATTTAACTTTAAATTTATGAAAAAGTTTTCTTATGGAATAGCTTTAGGGTTGCTTATAAGCTTTATTCCGGCAACAATCGCAGCAACCACTTTTTTTGATGTTCAATTAAATTCCTGGTACAACGATTCCGTAATGAAATTATCCGGTTTGGGAATTATACAAGGTTATAGCGATGGATCTTATAAACCTGATAAAAATGTGAATAGAGCGGAGTTGGCTGTTATTATTGATCGTCTTTTAACTTATGTTGAAAATGAGAAACAAAATAAAAAATCGGAAATAACTAAAATCGATGAAGAATGGAATGAATATATCAATTATGAATATGATTTTTCCATTAAATTTCCGGCGAATATTGATCATGCCAATGGCTCTTGCACATGGGAAAATGAGTCTTATCGTCCGGAAACAGTAGCTCTTCCGGTTAAAATTTTTGAAGGTAATAATGACTTTTTTATTGCGAATGAGTTTTATTTCAAATTAACAAAAGAAACAATAAAAGGTGATGTAAATTATTTTGAAGGTTGTGAAAGGGTTAATAATTCTTATGAAAATTTGAAAAATGAATCTGAACGAAGTTATCAAAATTCATGGAATTTAAAAATGAGACTTGTTAAAAATGATCAGGAATTGGAGACTTTTATTCATGAAAATTATGGACAAGGCTGTAAAATTAAGGGAAAAACCGGAACGACTCAAAATGGTGTTTATAAAGTGGAGATATTGACTGACGGAAAAGATTTGGATATGTCGACATGCGTGTTAAATGGCGCGTATTCTCTTTTTTATAATAGTAATACCAATGCAGCCGTAACTTGGGGTATGGGGCAAAGTTATTCATTTAGCAAACAAGGGATTAAGTATGATGAAGAAATGCTGACAAGCTTTAAATTTATTGATAGTAAATGATTTATTGTAAGAAAGCTCTAAATTAATCGTTATTATATTTGAATTCAAAATAATTAACTTTATAGAAAAATGAAAAAATTTACTTATGGAATTATAATCGGATTGCTTGTTGGATTTATTCCGGCAACAATCGCGGCAACTAAATTTTATGATGTAATAGAAAATTCGTGGTATAGCGATGCTGTAACAAGGCTTTCTGATCTAAATATTATTCAAGGCTATGAAGATGGATCTTTCAAACCGGATAAAAATGTAAATAGGGCAGAAATGGCTGTGATTATTGATCGACTTTTGACTTATATTCAAACAGGAAAAGCTCCCGAGAAAAAGCCGGTTTCTGAAAAGTTAATCTACTCTGATGATAGCTTGAATATTTCATTTTTATATCCAAAAACATGGGGAGAAATAACAAAAAATAAAGATTTGGATCAAATACAGGTTAATGTAAAGGGTTTAGATAAAAATCCTGTTACTTTTCTTGTTGCTGACAATCCCAATTTCGAACCATTAGGACGCGGGGGATATTGGGGTGATTGGGGATCTCAAATTGAAAACGAGAGCGATGTTAATAATTTTTGTTTAGATAAAAGCAATTGTCAGACTTTTACCAATAATAATGGAATTAAATTCGCTAAATATGTTAATACTGAACAAATAATGATGAATGAACCTAAAACTCATATTGATTATTATTTATTTAATAAGCACAGTCTTTATCAAGGAGTAATAATTTCCACAATAGCTTTTTCAGAATATGATTACTCAAAATTAACCAAAGAAATTGAAGAATTGGTTTTTTCAATTGATTTTGTTAAAGATTCCGGTTACGCCAAAAAAACTCATTTTGATGATAAATTAAAAATCAGTTTTGATTATCCGGAAACTTTTGGAGAATTAAAATCAAATACTAATTGGGAAATTTATACTCTTGCTGAAAATAGCGGGAAAAGCTTTCTAGCAGCTAATAATCCGAATATTGAATCTCCGGGACGTGGCGGATTTTGGGGAGACACAGGTAAAAATATTAAAAGTAAAAATGATGTTGTTGAATATTGCAGCGATAAAATAAATGAAACCAATGCAGGCAAAAATGAATGTCAAATATTAGTGAATAAAGCAGGTATTACTTTGGCAAAATATTTAAATAATATTTGTTTAAGCGAGGGTTGCAGTGAACCGAAACAACATATTGAATATTATTTCTTTAATGAAAAAAGCGACTTTAGCGGATCTGTTCTTTCAACGACTGAACTTTTAAATTTATCTTTAACTCAGGCTGAAGAATATTTGGATATGCTTTCCGGCACAATCGAGTATGAAGAATAAAACCATTGATGTTGTATAACAAAAAAGTCCGAAATTATCGGACTTTTTTGTTGGGTGCGAATAATATTGATATTTCTTTTCCGGTTAAATCCACAATGGATTTATGAGCGTTCTTTTTATTAAACAATTGTGGATAGTTTTGTGAATTGATTTTTCTTAAATTAATTTTATTGGAAGCAATTTTAATATTTTTTTGATTTTTTCTGATTTTTTTTATTATATTACTTATAGGAAGCCTTAAAATATTTTCTTTGATTATATATTTATTTGTTTTTCGATTTTTTTTTATTGAAGTGTACATTAAATAATGGATGTAATTTAAAATATCATGATGAATGGTTATTATTTTATGAAACTCTTTTTCCGACTTCAATAAAATATATTTCCCATATTTTTCCAATTTACTTGGAAATTTATCACTATTATTCGGCGTAATTAAAATATACTTTTCATTCGCCTTTAATGAAAATTTTGTATCTTTTTGATAACTTTTCTTATGTATTTTCCCCACAATAAATTTAACGAATAATTCTCTGTGAAGTTTAGCCGAGCAGAAGCGGGGAAATTTCCCGGACAATAAATTTTCCCAATAATTTGTAAAATTATTTTTTAATATACTGTCTTTTTTTAAAGATCCAAATATATCGGCATTTTTTATGATCCAGCTTTCTGTATTACACATTAAAGAAATAATTTTTTGCTGATCTGTTTTTATATTATATTTTTTTAAAAGTTTTAAGGTTTTTAATATATATTTTTGATTTTTTAATAAAGCGGCATCACAGTACCGATCATGAAAAACAGTTGAAAGTATTGATGATGAAATCTGTAAAATATCGGATTTTAATAGTTTTTTTAATAATGGAACTTTAATTGTATCTTTTAGAAATGAATTAACCGATTCATATTCATCTATTCCTGCTTTTGGATATTTTCCATTACCTATATCGTGATAAAGTGAAGAGATAATCAGTCTTAAATATTTTTTCGAAGATATTTTTTCTTCCAAACACGATGTCAATTTCAATGAATCCATGGCTACATTCAAAGCATGTTCAGCATTATGATATTGATAATGGTGTTTATATTTCTTTAGACAATTAACTGATAAACCTGTAATTTCATTTGCAACTAAATTTGTATCGGCAATTTTTTTTTGTATTGCGCTATTAAATTTTCTAAACATATTTGAATTAATTATTTTTTAATTTTTATTATACCGGCAGTAAAGGCACTTATAGCCAATAAAATAAGGGGGGTACCCGAGGTAGGTATCTTAGGAGGTTCATTGACCGGGGGTTGCGTAACAGGCGGCTGCTGATTTTCCATTGGTGCTTGCGGTTCAGCGGTATAGGGAATATTTTCCGGTTCCTGATATGGAGGGTTAATCGGGGTCGGTTCTTCTATAGGATCTTTTTTGTTGTTTTCGCTAAATGCAGGTGTAATGATATTGATAGTATCATGTTTCCCTTCTTCTATTTTATTCCCGCTGCTGTCCGTAATATTTTGAGTTTCAATAACATAATCCTTTTTAGAATCCATTTTTTCAGTTGATAAATAAACAAGATGAGGACTATTAGAATTAACATAAACATCTTTTATCAACAATTCGTCTGAAGGGTCATCAGATTCATAAATTGTGAAATTGTTTTTTGGCTGGCTACTTAGAATAATTTTTTCAGAAAAAGTCAATTTGATTTTTTCTTCTGTCAAGACTTGAGCACTTTTTATATATGGTGATTCAGAATCCATGGATGAATTTTTTAATGATTCAGAATCTTCAGAAGTATCAATGGTTGTGTCATTATTGTCGTTATTACCATATTGATCTTCTGAATTTGAATCAGTATTATCTTCATTGTTTAAAGGAAGTTGTTCCTCTTCATCATTATCCGGTATATAAGGAGGATCTATTATTGTAGGAATTTTGGTTTCAACAGGATCTTCAGAAGGTTCTACAGTATCAGTATTTTGCGTTTCTCCGGAAGTAGCTGAAACTTCATCACTGTAATAATCACTTTCGTTATTGGAAGTATCTACGGCAGTGAGAGCGAAATAATATTTAGTTCCATTAATCAGTCCGGTAATTTCATAGGAAGTTACGTTTTCCGCTGATATGGATACGGTATATGCTCCAGAGGTTTCATTTACTGTTTCTGTGCCGTAATAAATATTGTATCCTTTAATTTGTTGATTATCAGTTGAGGCATCCCATGTTAAGGTTATTTTTTGGTTTCCGGCTTCAGCTTTCAAATTTTCCACGTCTGAAGGAGTAGTTGTGTCAGCGATAAAATCAGGTGGTCTGGCAGAGACTTCGTTGCTGTAATATTCACTTTCATTTCCTACTGCATCCAAAGCTGAAATTGAGAAGAAATAGGTTCTATTATTTGTTAGATTTGAAAGCGTATATGTAGTTACGTTCCCAACATTAACTACTGATGTATATTGTCCATTCGCAGAGTGAATTGACACCTCCCCGTAATAAATATTGTAATTTGCCACTCCGGTATCATCGGTGGCGGCATTCCATTTTAATTTTACTGTCTTGTCTGATACTTCGGTTATTTCGAAGTTTTCCACAGTTGAAGGGCTTACTGTATCAGCCGCGTAAACCTTTGGGATGAATAAAAGATTTACGAGAACCAGAAAAGCTGTGATTTTTTTTAGCATATTGATTTTTATTTTTATCTTTATATTTTACAGTACCTTGACATATTTAGCAATTATTTTGTATGTAATCATTCACTGAGGTCCGTGGCAATAAGGGGTAAAGAATTTAATTCTTCATTAATTTTATTATATGTTATTATTAAATTAAGAGGCTGGAAACTATTTAATATTAATTTAAATTTTATGACTTTAGTCGCGGATTTACATATACATTCAAGATTTTCCAGGGCTTGCAGTAGAAATTTAACTATGCCAAATCTTTGGGCATGGGCGCAGATTAAAGGGATTGATCTTTTAACAGTCGCGGATTTCACTCATCCCTTTTGGTTTAAAGAAATATGTGAGCAGCTTGAGGAAATTGATTCCGGAGTTTATCATTTAAAGGAATCTTTTAAAAAAAATACAGATATAATAATCCCGAAATCCTGTCAAAAGGAAATGAGATTTTTTTTATCGACGGAGATAAGTCTGATTTACAAAAAAGGTGAAAAGGTACGAAAAATCCACCATATAATTATGTCGCCGAATTTGGATATCGCGGCAAAAATCAATGTCGCACTCGAAAAAAGAGGTAATATTCGATCCGATGGCAGACCTATTTTGGGTTTGGACAGTAAAGAACTTCTAAAAATGTTATTGAATATTTCACCTGACATTCAATTGATACCGGCTCATGTTTGGACACCTCATTTCGCGATTTTTGGTTCTAAAACGGGATTTGACAGTGTAGAAGAATGCTTTGAAGAACTTTCGGATCATATATGCGCTTTAGAAACAGGCCTTTCTTCAGATCCGGCTATGAATTATAGAATCAGTAAAAATGATAAATATGTTCTTGTTTCAAACAGCGACGCGCATTCATTACAAAAACTCGGGCGTGAGGCAACTTTGTTTGATACAGAAGCCACATATCCGTCAATTTTAAACGCTCTTCGAAAAGATCATCAAAAAGTAAAAGGAACAATTGAATTTTTTCCCGAGGAAGGAAAATATCATGCGGATGGTTTAAGAGATGAACAATTATGTTTAGATCCCAAAGAAACAAAAGAATTAAATTTTACTTCTCCTTATAGCGGAAAAAAAATTACCGTGGGAGTTTTGCATAGAATTGATGATTTGGCTGATAGAAGGCAGGATAAAAAATCAGCAAGTGTAAAACCTTATTGGAGCATTATACCTTTGCAAGAAATTATTGGAGAAATATTGGGAGTAGGTGTTAATAGTAAAAAAGCGCAAGCAAAATATTTTGATTTGATTGAAAAGATCGGTTCTGAATTTTATATTTTAAAAGATGCCACAATTTCGGAAATCAGTAAGTTTGATGAAATTATGGGTCTGGCAATTAAACGAATGCGTGAAGGCAATGTAATTATAAAGCCGGGTTATGATGGTGAATTCGGGGTTATCAAGTTGTTTTCAGAAGGAGAAATTGGAGAAAGAAGTCAGATGAAGTTAAAATTATAAGAAAAATTGAGACTTTGTAATCCGTAATTCGTAAATGAAATATTATTATGATAAATTCAAATCAAGAAAAAGCGGTTAAAACTACAGATGGACCAGTACGAATAATTGCCGGACCGGGAACGGGAAAGACATTTACTTTAATTTCCAGAGTCGAATATTTAATCAGGGAACATAAAGTAATGCCATGGAAAATTTTAGTTATATCTTTTACCAATAAAGCGGCCAACGAGCTCTCTTTTCGACTATCCGAAAAAGAAATAAATAATGTTAATGTGACAACATTTCATTCTTTAGCCGCGCAAATGTTACGAAAATTTTTGAATTCGGATTTTAAAATCATTGATGCTGAAACGCAAAAAGAGATATTAAAAAATATTTTAACTGAAGATGAATTTAAAGAAGTAAATGATATTTTAAGAAAATTGCAGGATTCAAAGGAAAGTCTTGCTAATATTGAAGAGAATCGTTTAGCGGAAATTAAAAAATCATATCAGAAAAATTTAGATAAAAATAATTTTCTTGATTTCTATCAACTTTTAAAAACTTTCCATTTTCTACTGAAAAATGATGAAATTGTGAGATCAAAGTGCCGTGAACTTTTTGACTATATAATGGTTGACGAATACCAAGACGTGAATCAAATACAAATGGATATTGTGAATATTTTATCGGAAATTCATCAAAATATTTGTATTGTCGGAGATCCGGATCAGACTATTTATTCTTGGAGAGGTTCTGACGTAGCCAATATGTCGAATTTTTTAATTAAATATAATAACGCGAAAACTATTTTTTTGTCTGAAAATTATCGTACTCCAAAATTGATTTTAGAAGGTGCTTCAAATTTAATCAAAAACAATAAAAATCGTTTAAATACTAATATAAACGCTGTAAAAGAGGATGAGCACAAAATTAATATTTGGAATAGTTTATATGAAAATCAATTATATGAAATACTTTCAACGGTTTTGGAAAATACTTTCGGCAGCCATAGCAATATGCAAGAAGCTGATGTCTTGGATCATAATTGTAAAGAATTATTTTGTTTCAAAGATATGGCTATTTTATTCAGAACCGGTCATCAAGCAACGCGAGTCGCTTCATTTTTAAGTAGAAAAGGATATCCATACCAAATAGCCAAAGATGATAATTTCCGGGCTAAAAAAGAGATAATGGATTTTGTGAAAATTTTGGAATATTTACTGGATTTTGAAAAATTTTCCGCTGATAATTTCGAAATTTGGCTGCATAAAAAAATTGACGACTATAATTCAAAAAATAAATTTTCTGAAGAGAAGCGAAAAAATGTGCTTAATCTTCTTTCCTTCGGATTTCAATTCAGAGATTTTCCTCCGAAAGAAGGATTGATAAATTTTTTGGATTCAATAAAAAACATGCAGGACTCCGATAATATAATTGAAGCTGACAAAATAAATCTTCTAACTTTACATGCATCTAAAGGATTGGAATTCCCAATTGTGATTTTATGGGGTTTGGAAGAAAACAATTTGCCTTTGAAAAAACATATTGATGATAGTTATTTTCTGGAAGAAGAAAGAAGATTAATGTATGTAGGCATGACCAGAACAAAGCAATATTTGCATATTTTCAGCAATAAACGTTATGGAGATAAAATTTTTAAAAAATCAAGATTCATCAATGAGATTGGAGATATGTGTTTTGAAGAAAGGATTTTAGAACAAAAACGTGAAAATAAAATTCGAAAAAAAGAGATGGAAAAAGCACAGATGAAAATGTTTTAAAACCAATATTTATTTTAATTTTTTAATTTATGCCTTATTTAGAAATTTTTTTACTTTTACTTGCTGTTTGGCTTTTTGGAAGATTTTTCAAAAGAATCGGATGGCCGGCTATTTTTGGAGAGATATTGGCGGGAATATTGATGGGACCTGTTTTGCTTGGGGTGGTTCATGACAGTGAATATATAAAAATTTTGGCTGAATTGGGCATTTTCTTCTTAATGTTTCACGCAGGATTAGAAACAAGTCCAAGTGATTTATTCAAAGCCTCAAAATATTCTCTTTTAGTCGCATTGGGAGGTGTGATTTTGCCATTTGCTTCCGGTTTTTTGATTTCAAAAGCTTTTGATTTCAATTCTATTGAATCTTTATTTATTGGCATGGGATTGTCGATTTCTTCAGTTGCTGTAAGCGCCAGAATTTTTAAAGATTGTAATATATTAAATTCGAAGGCGGCGCATATTACTTTGGGAGCGGCCATAATAGACGATATACTTGGCTTGATTTTATTTTCCATTGTTCTGAATATCGCCGAAAATGGGAGCATCAGTATCAATGAAATCTCATTTTTGACAGCTAGAATCATTATCTTTTTTGCTTTAACTTTGTTTATTGGACAAAAATTTTTCACTCAATTACACAAGATCTTATATGAAGGCAATAAAGGTTTTACTTTTACCATTATCTTGGCATTGTTCTTTGGAATTTTAGCTGAATTCATGGGTATACACGTTATAATCGGAGCTTTTATGGCAGGATTATTCATTAAGGAAGAAATTATCGAAAAAAAATTATTCAGTAAAATTGAAGATCGTATTTACGGTTTGAGCTACAGTTTCTTGGGACCGATTTTTTTCGCGTCTCTGGCTTTTCATTTAGATTTTAAAGCCATATTAAGCCTTCCTTTATTCACTTTTTCAGTAGTAATCATTGCTGTTGCAAGCAAAGTTTTAGGAGCGGGTTTGATGACTTATCTCATGGGGATGAAAAAAATTGAAGCTTTAACTGTCGGCTTGGCCATGAACAGCAGGGGGGCCGTGGAAATGATTATCGCGGTTATTGGTTTAGAAAAAAATATTATCAGTAAAGAAGTTTTTTCAATACTTATTATCGTGGCCTTTGTAACAACAATCATTTCAATAATAACATTAAAACCCGTAGCCAAGAGGCTTTAATCCATCTGAGATAATCTTTTTGAAAATTTAAAGCAGCTTTTTTTGTTTTTGCCGTTCTTTAAATTTTTCATCATAATTTTTTTTCAATTCAGAAGCTGTAAAATTGCCTTCTTCAGTTATTATTATATCAAAAAGTTTCGAGGGTACGCGATCATGAGAAAATTTCAATCTTTTATATTCAATTTTTTGTCTTGAATGCAGTCTGTTCTGAGGATGATGATAAACTTCAGTACCCCTCTTTGATTTCCATAATGAAAATTTTGATGTGGTTATAAACATCACAGTTTTCTTTTTGGTCAAATGAAATTCGGAAATAATCGCCAAACTGCCGGGATCAAGTACAAAGTCATATGTGTTCTTTAATGTAACAGCTCCAAAAAACAACATGTCAACATTTTGTTCGTAGTGTGAAAGCATGTAAGACGGGATCACTTCAAAAGGGATATTTGATTTATGAAGACTTGCTATTATGTCTTCAGTTTTATATATATCTTGTTCCGCAACTATAACTTTGAATTTCTCGCCGGAGTTATGCAAATAAGTAAGTACGTCCTGTACAGTATGACTATGATCGAAAATTAAAATGCTTTTTCCTTCAATATTTACATATTTTTTGGCATTTTTAAGCAATTGTTGTTTTTTATTTTTTTGATCTTTGATAACTTCATCAATTTTTTTTAATAATTTACTTTTTATTTTTTCTTGATTTTCTTTTGAATCATATTGAAAAACTTTTAATAACTCTTCATATACATCAAACATATGATCCATTAATATTGCTATTTTTGGTTCAGTTTGACAAATTAACGCAATGATTTCTTTAAAAATTTCTTGAAACTTTTTTATGTCAGTGATCGGATATTGTTTTATCGCATCAACCAAGGCTGATAAAACGATTGTGTCCAATTCCGTTGTTCCTTTATCAAGTTCTATTTGTCTAAATAAAGTTGAAATTGTATCTTGCATATTAAATTACATTATAAAAAATAATATCGAATTGATATATAAACAGTTGAAACCATAAGAGCTAAAATGGTTATAGGAAGGCTGTATTTTAGAAAACCCGTAAAGGTAATATTTAAACCGTGTTTTTTGGCTACCCCTGATCCCACTACATTAGCGGAAGCACCGATTAAAGTTCCGTTTCCACCCAGGATCGCGCCTAAAGCCAATGACCACCATAATAAATCCATATGTTCCTGCCGGCCGTTCAAATGAGTCTGCATATTTAAAATTATCGGTACCATTACTGTAACCAAAGCAACATTATCCAATAGCATTGAAAATATTGCCGCACCCCAAATTATGACAATCAATAATGTTAAAAAGCTGACATCCAAGCCGGCCAAATATGTACCGATCAGTTCCAGTACACCCAAGTGCTCGAGAGCGCCAACCATAATAAATAAACCTCCGAAAAAGAATAATGTCGCCCATTCAACGCTTTCCAACACTCTATGCAGTTGAATATCCTTTATCGAAATAATCACCACTAATGTCGCGCCCATTAACGCGATAACAGCCAATGGTAAGCCTAAAGCATTTTGGAATATAAATCCCAGAATAGTCAGAACCAATACAAATACTGCTTTTGCGATTCTTTTAGCATCTATATGCTCTGATAAAAATGTATATTGAACTTTTTTTATCAATATATTGGATAGAAATAATTTTTGAAAATCTTTTGTGATAGGTTTCAGTTGATCCCATTTTACGATATAAAGAGCAATCAAAATCATTACCAGCACGGTTAATGTTGGTACGGCCATATTGAAAATAACTTGGTTGAAAGTCAATTTGGCCGCGGTACCGATGATCACGTTTGTAGGATCTCCAATAATCGTCATCGCACCTCCAACGTTCGAGAGCATGATTTCAGCTATTACGTAAGGTTTCGGATCCTTTCCCATTCCTCTTAAAAGCTCTATGGTAATGGGTATCATAATAATAATGGTCGTAACATTGTCCAAGAATGCGGAAATAAAAAATGTGAGAGTACAAAAAAGTAAAAAAATCAAGAAAGGATTGCCTTTTGAAATCGTGGTTATTTTGACATTTAACCATGAAAAAAAGCCGGAGGCGCGAGTGACATCAACGAGCATCATCATGCCTGCCAGTAAAAAAATAATTTCAAAGTTAATGGATTCAATTGCCTGATCAAAAGTAATTACTTTAGTTAAAAGCAAAATCAAAGCTCCGGACAAAGCAATTATTGATTTATCCATAACTTCAAAAACTATCAGAAACAGAGCAATTGAGAATACTGAAAGAGCGATAATAACAGATAGTGACACGTTTGAAAAAAATTAAAAAATTGAAATCATATTTTAAATTAATTGTTTTTTAAAATTAATTCTTTAAATTTACTATGCTTAAGATTTAAAGTCGCGGTCTTCTTTTCATGAATTTTAAAAGGATAAGTATCGCTGTATATACACCCGCAATAATTTTGTCTATAAATATCATACTCTTTACAATAATCGACTGAACGTAAAAATCCATTTTTTTTGCGAAAAATTAGAGGAAGATATTTTAAATTATATTTTTCAGATATTTCTTCGCCTATTCGGGTTAATTTTTCTATGTCTTTTAAGGGCGACATATATAATGTGGTAGTTAGGTATTCACAATTCAATTCATTAGCCTTTTTCGCAGATTCTTGCAATCTTAATCGATAACATTGGAAGCATTTTTCACCTTTTTCCGGTGTATTTTCAAATCCTTTTATACTTGTTAAAAATTTTTTCACTTCATATGGACCTTCAATTAAATCCACTTTTTCAATTTTACATATTTTCTTAAACGCATTGAGACGTTTTAAATATTCTTTTCGTGGATGAATGTTGGGATCGTACCAATAAGCAATAATCTCATACTTATCTTTATAATCCACAATAGGCACACACGCGTCCGGACCGCAGCAAATATGCAAGAGTAATTTTGATTTTTTATTCAATACTTCTTTTACGGGTTTGAAACTTAAGCGATGAATGCCTGTTAAATCTTCTTTCATAATAATTTTTTCTCTGTGTTTATCTGTACCATAACCCGCGTTTTTTTCAAACCCATATTCGGGATATAATGAACTATAAACACACATTAATTTATCACGAAACACTTTCGCAATTATGCTGGCGGCTTGAATTTCCAATACTTTTTCATCTCCATCAATAATGAATACCGGTTTTTTAATCAAATTAGTAAAAACAAAATTATCTTTTCCATCAACCAAGACAGATTGGATATTGTTTGGATTTATTTTTAATAAAAGTTCATCTAAAGCTCTTTGCATAGCTAGTTTTGTTGCTTCGCGAATATTTTTTTCATCTATATAAAAATTGTCCACAACTCCCATTCCGAATTTCAGTAATGGTTTCTTCTTATTAGCAAATTTGATCAATTGAGTAAAAATTATTTCTCTTTTTTTCCTTGTTAATTTTTTGGAGTCATCAAGGCTTGATAAAAATTTTCCATTTTCAATAATATTTTCTTTATCAAAACAAACCGCGCACGCAACTACGGGTCCGGCAAAACATCCGCGGCCAACTTCGTCAATTCCTATTTTAATTTTTTCGGGATTCACAATCACTTAAAATTATGAAGTGCCAAAATTATACCATTTTTATTTTCTTTTAATAGATTATTTTGTATAGTGAAATTAAATGTATTTTCTTAATTTATAAAAAATGAAAGAAAAGTTTTTGTTGCTTATTTTTAAATTGAAAATTTTTATGAAGAAAATCTCTCATAAAAGGTATTTTACAGCAAGGGTCAGTGTTCTTATTTTAGTACTCTTGTTGAGTAGTTTTTATTTTTCTCATGACCTGAGTAATTTTGCCGCGAAACTAAAAAGAACTAAAATTGTAAAAAGAGTGGTGCGAACGATATCCAATATGAACGATGAGAGTTTAACGGGAATCAAGCCGGTAAGTTATTTTAATTTTATTAAAGTTAATGATGAAATAAAAGCCGGTGAATGCACTGATAATTGTATGCGAATCACAAAAAAACAAAATATTCAATTTCCGGATGATGGTACCGCTTTATTCAAAGTTAATAAAAAATCCATTACTGCTTTAGGATTATCCCATTACCCGCTTGAAGAATCTTTCTCCATTGAATTTTTATTAAAAGTAAATGACAAAAAAACTTTTATGAATAATATTGGCGAGGGGGCGGTCAAATCTGTGCCTATAATTCAAAAATCAGCTTCTTATACAAGTAAGACTTTTGAATTATTATTTTATAATTATCCGTTTAATTCCATAAATTTTAATGTATATTTAAAAGATTTTAAGGATTGTAAAAACAAACTCGGAAATACTTGTAAAATTACGGCAAAAATACCATTAGATGGTTATAATCAGAATTCCTTTGATTATTATTTTGATAAGCAGTGGCATCATTTTATTTTAAGTTATGATCAAAGCAGCGGGCTGGCTCAAATATGTGTTGATGGTCTTTGTCCGGAAAAATTCAGTAACAAAGATAGTATAATCAAAGGCCGTTTAAATAATATTGATAGCGATTTTTTGGTTGGTTATTTGAAGAACTCTTCGGGAATAGAAGATTCGGATGTTATGTTTATGGACCAAATAGCATTTTATAATAAACCATTAAGTAAGGGCCAAATATCAAAACATTATTTGGATGCGGTTAAAAACAAATTAGATTATAGTTTTCAAGAACTTAAGGAGATTAATAATCCGAGTTCTATAAGCGAGGAGTTAAGATGCGAGGATTATTATCCCGGCTTTAAATCAGATAAACTCAATTGCGGACAGGAAGTGAATCATATCGCGCAGTTAAATTATTTCCCTGACGCTCGTTTTAAAGAGGATTTATTACTTGGAAAATTACATGTCTGGAGTTCATACCAATATCCAACCATTACTCCTTTTTTAGATCGAAATATCGATGATCAAGCAGTAAATCAAACCAGAATCGATTTTTTCACAAATCTGGCAAAAAAATGGAATTATTTCTTTCCTCTCCCAACTTCGTCGTATCCGGATAATTTTGGAAATTTAAATAATGCTGATTATCATTTTTTCAATGAGGCAAAGAGAAATCCGGATTTCAAATTAGGCATTTCATCCAATTGGGCTCAGCTTCAAAACAGTAACCGTTATAATTGGGAATTACCGGATGAATATTATGTTCGCGACTTTAACGGTAAACTTAAAGTAGCTTTTGTTGAGGGGAAAGCCATAGGAACTCCGATTTCTCCGGGAGCACCTTTAGACTATGTTTTGGGTAACACGGCTAATGGTGTTTATGGAGACGGAAAAAAATTCAGAGATAATTTAGAAATTATTTATAAATTGATTGGTGAAAAAAGCCGTATTTCTTATTTAATTGAAAATGATGAAGTACCTCCGGCATCTGATGGGAAACCGGATGATTTTATTTATGATAAAAATGTGAGAGATAAAATCATTGATTTTTATAAATTAAATGTTGATAAGCAAATACTTGATAATATTGATTATTCCAAAATCATTTGGGAAAATTTTTCCACAAATCCTACTTCAAGCGGAATATCTCAAGAAAATGCCCAGATATTAAAACAGGTTTATGATTTGGATTGGAATCACTTTTTATTAGTTAACAAAACAGATAATTTTAGAAATAAATTTCTTGGAGCAATAAAAAATCATCCTGTTTTCACTTCAAATGCTGCAATAAACAATTATGAAATCGGCGAGCATAGAAAAGATCAATGGGATGTTATTCACACCTCCAGCGACAAAGCGAATCTATCGCTGTACCCTCATGATAAATTCAATTGGAGATATTGGCCGGGATGGATTCAAGTGGCAATTAGAAGCAATACAGCCGCTAAAAGTCAATTTAGCCAGTCAACTTATTGGCCTCTTATTTCCACAGGTTTTTATGAACACACTACAGACGTAGAAAAAGATTTTACTCCGGCTCAATGGTTAGGATGGCTTAAGTCCATGGTTGTAAGTGGAGCGGAACATTTTACATATATTACAAACCAAAATGATAATGATTATCCAATTATTAAGTGGGCATGGAAATTCGCAGTACCGGCTTATGCTCAAGCAATAGGATCGCAAGCAGGCGAGGAATTTTTTTACTGTAAAGATGGCCGATGCCCTAAATTATTGGAAGGAGACATTGATATTCCTTATCATAATATAAAAGAATTCTCATTTTTTTATAATGATTATAGTTATTTGAATGTTGTAAAAAAATCAAGGAATGGGGATAAATTATTAATTTCCACAACAAAGCAGACCGGAATTGTAAGCCCAAACGAAACAGTTACTATTAATAATGTTGATGGAATTTCTTCTCTAACATTACCAACACGAAGGCAAGGTTCCGTTTATATTTACAACAAGAATAATCAAAGTCTCATACAGCTAGATTCTTGGCATAAGGATACCCACCCATGGTATTGGTCAAGAAGTCCGATCATGTGGGAAGCGGAACTGCCCGCCATGATTGAAAACAGATGTAATAATATAGAAATATCCACTGATCATTCGGCAAATGATTACTCTGATTTTCGAACTTATTTAACAATTAAAAAACCGGAAAATGAATGTGAGTCTTCAATAAAATATAAATTCAATTTAGATGAAAATCAGTTATCAAAATATGCTCTTTTATTAACAACCAAAAATGAAGTAAATGCTTCATTAAAAATAAAATTAAACAGTTCTTTTATTGGAAATCTGGATTTGAAAAATGAAAATAAATTGAGTAACTTAAATGATTTGGCGAACAGATATGACATTAATACCAAAGATTTGGAAGATGTTAAAAGCAATTGGAATAATTACATCAATAATGATTTGTTGTTGCAAAACTTACGACCGGGTTTAAATGAATTGGAAATCAGCGCAAGTGGTCCTAATTTGGACGCGGATATTAATCTGGATAAGATCATATTTTTAAAACAGAGAAAAGGAGAAACTGAAATCGCTGATTTTTATTTACGAGGATTAAATAGTAGCGGAAAAATTTATAAAACATTAATTCTTGAAAATCCAAGTAAAAATTCCGTAGATGAAAATATCAATATTTATTTGCGAAAAAAGGGCGCTGATTGGCAGTTGGAAAATTCAAAAAGTATTAACATTAAGAGTCAAAATTTTGAAAATATTGAATTTCCGGAAGGTAACACCTTTATGGATTACAATGCTTCATCTTTAAACCCTGACGTTTCCATTAGCCAACAAATAGTTGGCAATGATCCTTATAATTATAAATTTCAGGAATATGAAATAAAAATTGATTTAGGTTCCGGAAAAAGCGCTTGTTATAAATTTGATTATTATCCTTTGGAGGATTGTACTAAAAAGAAATTTACAGCTGAATGTAATAATCAGAATAAAGATGGAGCTGAATGTGTTCTACAAGCCCAGGAGAAAAATACTAAATGTAAGCAAAATATTGATAATAGAATATGTATTCCCGGAAAAAACGATAGTGATTGTAGCAGATTAAAAGATTTTAAATGCGAGAGAGATTATAAAAGTGATAGAAGCGCGTGTGTTTTTAATTGTTATAAAGAAAAATATACGAATTCTTTAAAAGACTATATTGAAAAAAATGATATTGAAAATTTGAAAAAAGAATGCGGCGATGATTATAATAAAAATTATAAGAATGATATTATTCAGGGACTGAGAAGAATGGAATGTAATTGATTTTGATCAAAGAGCGTCTGTAAATTAGACGCTCTTTTTATATTTATTTATTTTTGATAATGTAGAAGTCGTAATTGGTAATTCGTAATCCGTAATTCGTAATGGATTTTTCAAAATTAAATTTGGATGAGAATCAAGTTTTGGCAAGAAAAATTGTTTTGGAGGCTATCAACAAAAATGTTCGTAATAGAAATGAATTTCAAAAATTCAGAAATAAAATTGTTAAAGAAAGCAAAGGTTCAATTTTTCACAATTTATATTTTATTAAAGCCTATAATGATCTTATAGATGAAGGAAAAATTATTGAGAATCCTGAGTTTTTATCATTAATTCAAAAAAGAAGCATAAGAACCATGAGCGGAGTCGCGCCGGTTACGGTTTTAACAAAAGCTTATCCATGCCCCGGCAGGTGTATTTATTGTCCTACGGATGTGAGAATGCCAAAAAGTTATTTGCCCAGCCAGCCTGCGGCGCAAAGAGGATTTCGCCAACGATTCAATCCTTATACACAAGTTTTTGTCAGATTAAAAGCTATGAGGCTTACCGGCCATGAAATTTCCAAAGTTGAATTAAGAGTGATTGGAGGGACATTCAGCTCTTATCCTAAGAGATATCAAAAATGGTTTATAAAAAGGTGCATTCAGGCCATGAATGAATTTTCCCAAGCAATAACAAGTAAAATCAGGACTTCAAAAATTAAAAGCATTTATGGAATCGATACTGTTAATACTTTGATCATAAACAGTAATGAAAAAAAATCTAAAAGATTTGAAGATGTTATTAAAGAAAATGAAAAATCCAAAGTGAAATGTATTGGAATCAACATTGAAACCAGACCTGATTATATTGATAAGAATGAGATTAAAAGATTAAGAAGTTTGGGCGTGACAAAAGTTGAGATGGGTGTTCAGACTGTTTATCCTGAAGTACAGGCTTTTACAAGAAGAGGCCATACTACTGAGCAAGTAATGTTGGCCACTAAATTATTAAAAGATTCCGGATTTAAAATAGGCTACCATATGATGCCAAACCTGCCCGGTTCCACTCCGGAGTTGGATAAAGAAATGATGAGAGTTATTTTTAAAGACGAAAATTATTGTCCTGATTATTTAAAAATATACCCCTGTGTGGTACTCCCGAAGACGGTTTTAAGCCAAATGTTTAAAAAAAATGAATATAAAAGTTATAGTGATGAAATTTTACAAGACATCTTGTTGGATAATTTAAAAATTATTCCTGAATATTGCAGAGTTGACCGGGTAGCTCGAGATCTGCCTTCAGATGAGATTGAGTCCGGATTTAAAGCTTCCAATATGAGGCAGATTTTAGAAAAAAAATTGTTTGATCTTGGAACTCCTCCTCGAGACATTAGATCGAGAGAAATTAAAGATCAAATATTTGATATTAAGGATTTGAAATTAATTAAAAGAGAATATTCTTCCAATAAAGGGAGAGAATTTTTTATATCTTTTGAGGATAGTAAAAAGGATAAACTCATTGCTTTATTGCGGCTTCGATTTCCGGCAAATACATTTATTAAGGAGTTAAAAAATGCTGCCTTAATTAGAGAAGTGCATGTCTATGGTAAGCAGATCGCAGTAGGAAAATCAGGTAAAGACAAGAAACAACATGTTGGTTGGGGAACCAAATTAATGAAAGAAGCCGAAAAGATTGCTAAAAAAGAGGGATTTAAAAAAATAGCTGTAATTGCAGGAATCGGTACCCGGGAGTGGTATAGAAAGTTGGGTTATAGATTGGAGGGTACTTATATGGTGAGGTATCTTTAATCCGCAACCTGTAGCTTGGAAAAATTTGTTAATTCTGAACGAGCATTTTTTTTCTTGTTTCTTCTTGGGTTTTAGTTAATATTTTTTGACCTTGAGGAGTGGAGATGTTTTTTTTGAATTGCAGGAGAATTTCCGGGAGTCTTTTTTCCATACTATGCAAATTAATACCTGCTTTTTTTAATTTTGTGGTATCCAGTACGCAATCAATTCTTTTTGCTAAAGTCATTTTATTCAGTTCTTGTTTACTGATTTTTTTTACTTCCATGTCCTGATCTACAATTTTTTGAATTAATTTGGCAATTTTAAAAGGAGAAGATATCCCCGGATTAGCAATGTTATAAATTCCTAATGCTTTTTTTCGGATTAAATGTTCTGTTGCCTCCATTAAATCCTCTATAATAGTGCAGGAGTTTGGGGTATCAATAAAACGATTATATGTCAACATTTTCGTGATTGCGTTTCTAGGACTTGCTTTTGCTGAGAGCAATTGTCGCGGACGTAAAATTAAAACTTTCAGTTTGCCAAATTCTTTTCGATCCATTAGTAATTCCTCTGCCCAAACTTTTGTCCAAGCATAAAAACATAATGGATGAACCTGATCTGTTTCTTTTTTAACTTCTTTCGCGGTTTTACTTTCCTGAATGCAGCCGCTTGATAAATGAACAAGATAAATCCCCTGCTCTTCACATATTTTTCCAATATTGTCAGCGCCCAATGTATTAATTTCAAAAGATTGCAATTTGTTTTTCTCACACCAATCTATATTTGTTTTTGCAGCGGCATTAATTACTGTTTGAGGTTTATATTTTTTTATTGTTTTTTTAATTTGATCTTCTTTAGTGATGTCTATTCGCGGGAAATGAATTTGGTATTTTTCTTGAAAGTACTCATGATAGAAATTTCCAAGCTGGCCTTGGCCGAGGATAAGGAGAGATTTTTTTTTCATCGTATTTTTAAAATAATTCAGGCATGAAATATTATAGGCCTAATGTTCAAAAATTTAAAGAATTCTTTTGATATTTAGTCCTCTACGCTATAATATTTTTGTCTTCTCCATCTAAATTAATCAGAAGACACCGTAAGTCTTTATACCCATCTTTTAACCTTTTTTACCAATTGGTATTGATATAGTATCAAAAAATCATTAAAAAATTCTAAAAATTTTATGAAATATTCATTGAAAAACAGGAGAAAAAGCTTGGAGGTTTCAATTGGTGCTTTGGGCATCGGCGGAAATAATCCGATCAGAGTGCAGACTATGACTAATACTGACACGTTAGATATTTTTGGGACTGTAAATCAAATTACTAAATGTGTTAAAAAGGGAGCGGAATTAGTCAGGATTTCCACCAGAACTTTAAAAGATATTGAGGCTTTTAAAAAAATCAAAGAGGAATTATCTAAAAAAAAGATATACGTTCCTTTGATCGCGGATGTACATTTTGTGCCGGAAGTTGCGTTTGAGGCTTTGAAATGCGCTGATAAGGTGAGGATCAATCCGGGAAATTTTTTAGACAGAAAAACTTTTAAAAATATTGATTTTTCAAATAAATCTTACAAAGAAGAATTAAAGAGATTGGAAGATGGTTTTCATCCTTTTATAAAAGCCGCAAAAAAAGCCCAAAAACCTCTTAGAATAGGGGCAAATCATGGTTCGCTTTCGGATCGAATTTTAAGCATGTTTGGAGATACCCCTCGGGGTATGGTGGAATCTGTGATGGAATATTTAAGACTGTTTAAAAAACATGATTTTAATCAGATTATTGTGGCTATTAAAGCTTCTGATCCTTTGATTATGATAGATTCAAACAGATTAATGGTAAAAATGATGGATGAAGAAAAAATGAATTTTCCTTTACATTTAGGAGTTACTGAATCCGGAAACGCAGATAGCGGGAGGGTTAAATCGACGATTGGCATCGGTACGCTCTTAATGGAGGGTATCGGGGATACTGTGAGGGTTTCATTAACTGAAGAACCGGAAAAAGAAGTTTCCTTAGCTTATGATATTCTACAATCAACTCATCGGAGAATTACAAAAACTGAATTTATTTCATGTCCTTCTTGCGCTCGGACCTTATTTGATATTGAGAAAGTGACGAATGAGGTGAAAAAAAAATTAGGTAATTATAAAGGAATAAAAATAGCAATAATGGGATGTTCGGTTAATGGATTGGGAGAAATGGCTGATTCTGATTTTGCTTACATTGGTGGGAAAAAGGGAAAGGTCAATCTTTATTATAAAAGAAAGTTAATAAAAAATGACGTTGATCAAAGTGAAGCTTTAAATGAGCTTGAGAATATAGTTAAAGATAAAACTAAAAAATATTAGAACTTTTTTGTCAAACAATTTTAAACTGATAAGTATTTACGAAATTGATAGTTATAATGTAATATTGAAATCATATGTATTTAGTATGAATTATTAATTTTGTAAGTTCAATTCATTGAACTTTTTCAGTAATTATGTTTAAAATAATTCGTTTTTTAGTGAATTAAAAAATTTAATGATTAATAATTTTTGGATTGAATTAGAAAAACCAATAAAAATTTTAGCTCCAATGGCTTCAGTTACTGATAGCGCATTCAGGCAAATCTTGTGCAAATATGGGAAACCTGATGTTTTTTTAACTGAATTTGTGCCGGCTGATGCTTTAATGAATGATAAAGGCAGAGAGGTAAAAATGATTGATTTATATTTTGATAAAAAAGAAAAGCCGATTGTTGCTCAAATTTTTACTTCTAACGCAAAACATATTTTTAAAACGGCAAATTTATTAAAAGATATGGGTTTTGATGGAATTGATATCAATATGGGTTGTCCGGAAAAAAATATTCAAAAACAAGGCGCCGGAGCGTCGCTCATCAGAACGCCGGAATTGGCTAAGGAATTGATCAGCGCTTGTCAGGAGGGCGCGCCAAATTTGCCTATTTCCGTAAAAACGAGGATCGGATATTTAAAAAATGAAGTAGAGAGTTGGTTTAAATGTTTAGGCCAAACAAACTTAGCCGCTTTGATCGTGCATGGGCGGACAAAAAAACAGATGTATCAAGGTTTTGCTGATTGGGAAGCAATTAAAAATGCCGGAGATATTGTAAAAAGTTTAAATAAAAATATTATTTTTATTGGTAACGGTGATATAAAATCATTGGAAGAAGGTTTGGGAAAAACCGAGAAATATGATTTGGATGGTTTTGCTGTGGGGAGAGCAGTTTTAGGGAATCCGTGGTTTTTTAATAAGAAAGAAAAAAAAGAAGATAAATCGCTGGAAAAAATTATTGCAACCCTAAAAGAACATGCGGAAACTTTTGATAAATTATATTCAGGGAAAAAGAATTTTTTAATTATGCGAGGCCATTTCAGTGGGTATATCAGTGGTTTTCCCGGGGCGAAAGAGTTAAGAATGAAGTTGATGCAGGTGAAAAATATTAAGGATCTTGAGTCGGCAATAAATAATATGTGATTAATTACTCACTTTTTTCTTGATTTTTATTTTAAAAAAGGCTTTAGTTGATAATTATACATTTTTTAAAATATGAAAATTTCAGCAATATTATGCGCTTATAATGAAGGAGAAAGAATTGAAAAGGTTTTAGAAATATTAACTTCTTATTTTAAATTTGAAGATATTATCATTGTTAATGATGGTTCTACGGACAATACTGATGAAAAGATATTAAAATTTACTGATCCCAGGATTAAATATTTAAAAAATGAAAAAAATATGGGGAAAGGATTTTCTATGGATAGAGCCATGGAAGAAGCGGCATCAAATATAATATTTTTTGCTGATGCTGATATCAAGGGGTTAAGCCATAATCATATTGATAAAATTTTAGAACCGGTAATAACTCAAGAAAAAGATATGTGTATTGGTATGAGAGATAGAAATATTTACGCAATTCCGGGTGTATTAAAATATTTTACGCCTTTGCTTGGTGGGGAAAGAGCTATAATTAAAGATTTATGGAAAAAGATACCTTATAATTATAAAAGGCGTTTCCAAATAGAAGTGGCTTTAAATTTTTACGCTAAATATTTTGGTAAAGGTTACACGTATTTTACTATAAATGTCAGACATTTATTTAAAGAAAAAAAATATGGTTTCATTAAAGGCTCTATTTATAGAATTTGGATGTATTTTGATATGATTTTTGCTTATTTTAATTTATATTCCAAGTTTTTATTCAAGAAATATTTTAAATAAATAATTTTATTTTTATTGATTTATTGTATATTTTACACTCAAATTATTAAGATTTTTTAAAAATGAATTTGGCAAATATTGATTTTGATAAAATTTTGAATTTTGAACTTTTCAATAATAATGTTGAACAATGGTTAATTGTTATTGCTTTATTTATAGTTTTTTTTGCTGTTTTTAAAGTCCTAAAATTTTTATTTGGAAAGAAAATCAAAAAAGCAGCGACCATGACTCCCTCGCGAATTGATGATATTTTAGTGGATTTGTTTTCAAGTATTCCCAATTATTTTTTCACTTTTATTGCGTTATATATTGCTCTAAAATTCGTTATTTTACCGAAAAGCGTGAATAGAATATTGGAGGGTTTATTTATTATTATCATTATTTTTCAAGTCATTAAATTCATTCAAGCTTTTATCATTTATTTTTTCAATAAAATTTCAGAAAAAGAACAGGAGTCCGAGCGTAACAGTGAGATGGCCATAAAAGGCATTACTCTGGTGATTAAAATTATTCTTTGGACAATCGGTTTTCTATTAATATTATCAAACTTGGGTCTTAATGTATCAACCTTGGTGGCGAGCTTGGGAATTGGAGGCATTGCCGTGGCTTTAGCTGTACAGAGTATTTTGAGTGATATTTTCAGCAGTTTTTCCATATATTTTGACCGGCCATTTGAAATTGGAGATTTTATCATAGTTGGAGAACATATGGGAACTGTCAAAGATATCGGCATTAAAACAACCAGAATTCAATCTTTACAGGGCGAAGAGGTGATAATTTCCAACAAAGAATTAACTTCTACAAGAATTCAAAATTTTAAAAGGATGCAACAACGTAGAATTGTTTTTAAAATCGGTGTAAATTTTGAAACGAGTTTGGAAAAATTAAAAAGAGCCGGAGAAATAATAAAAGAGACAATAAAAATACAGGAAAATGTGCAATTGGAGAGAGTTCATTTTGTTAATTTCGGAGATTATAGTTTGAATTTTGAAGCAGTATATTTTGTTTTGAATAGTGATTATAATTTATATATGGATATTCAGCAGAATATTAATTTTGAGATAAAGGAGAGTTTTGAAAGGGAAGGCATAAATATGGCTTATCCGACGCAGATGGTGTATGTCACTAATCATTGATATTCTTCCATTTTTCCTATAACATGAAATCACCTTTTTACATTTTTTAAATTTTTTTTTATGTCCGGTCATTCAAAATGGCATTCCATTAAACACAAAAAAGGTTTAGCTGACGCAAAGAAAGGAGCTGTATTTACGAAGCATGCAAAATTAATCGCATTAGCCGCAAAGTCAGGCGGCGATCCGGAAACCAATCCGGGGTTGAGAGTAGCCATTGATGACGCGAAAGTTGATAATGTGCCAAATTTAAATATTGAAAGAGCGATAAAAAGAGGCACAGGCGAATTAAAAGATGAAATGGAAATTACGGAAGGATTTTATGACGCTTATGGCCCATCAGGAACAGCATTTTTTATTCAGTATCTTACAGACAATAAAAATCGAACTTTAGCCAGTATAAAAACTCTTTTAAATAAACATGGCGGCAGGATGGGAGAGGCGGGAACTGTCGCATGGATGTTTGAACATAAAGGAATTATACAAATTGAAGCGGATAAAGAGAAGCATGAGGAAATAGAACTTGCATCAATTGACGCGGGAGCCGAAGACTTTGAAAGCGAGGAAAATTCAATTAATATTTATACTGAGTCGGCAAATCTGCATGAGGTAAAGAAACGACTGGAAGAAAACGGATATAAAATTGAAATGTGCAAATTAATTTTCAAACCTAAAAATTCCATAAAAATTTCCGATAAAGAAGAGGCTGCCAAAGTAATTAAACTGGTTTCTTTATTGGAAGATGATGAAGACGTGGTGAATGTTTTCAGTAATTTCGATATTGAAGAAAACCTTTTAAATGAAATTATGGGAGAAGAATAAACTAATTATTCGGCTCTTTATCATTTGGTTTATCTGGTTGAATTTGCTCTTTGATTTTGTGATCAACATCAAAATTCTCTTTATTATTTTTGGAAAACGGACGAGAAATTTTTTCTTCAATGTGAAATTCAATCGGAGGTGATTGGCGGGTATCAGCCTTGGGTTCAATTACATTCGGTTGTTCTTCATTGGCTTTTTCTTTGGAAAAAAATTTTTGAGTTAATTTTTTTATTTGTTCTTCACGATGTTTATCTTTGTTTTCAGTATGTTTATTAATATTAGTTTGAGTTTTGGATGGGATGTCTTTTTCTCCGGAAATTTGAGTATTATTTGTAAGTGTTTTTTCTAAAATCGGTGTGGTTTTTTTTTCTTCCGCTTCATCAATAAAAGGTACTGATTCGCCAAATAATCGTTGATGCTGGTATTCTTTGATTTTTTGAATTACTCTATTTTCGACCTCATGAATATTTGTACTCTCAACACGGAAGCCGGAAGCGCGCGGGTGTCCTCCTCCTCCAAACATTTCCGCAATATGAGACGCGTCCACCGCATTTGTGGTTGTTCTTATTGAACCGGAAATAAGTCCTTTTTTCTTTTCTTTTAATAATAAAATCACTTCCGCATCAGGATCATTTGTCAGCAAATCATCAATTATACTGCCTACTTCATCAGGATGGCTTTCTGTTTCTTGAAAATCCTTGGATTCTATCACCGACCAAATTATTTTATATTTTCTATCTGTATGTATTTTTGACAATACTCTTCCCCATAATTTTAATGTGCTTAATTGTTTGGTTTTATACACGTTTTTAATGATTTCTTGTTGACGGGCTCCCATAATTACCAATTCAGATGAAATTTCCAATGATTTGGGAGTTGTATTGGCATTTTGAAAACTACTTGTATCCGTGATTATGCCGGCAAGAAGAGATGTGGCGATGTCTTCATCGAAAAGAGGCATTTTATTTGATAATTCTTTAATGAATTGATACAAAATTTCAGTTGTTGATGCGGCGGTAATGTCAATGATATTTACGCGGCCAAAATAGGAATTGGAGGCGTGATGATCAATATTAATGACCGGAACAGTGTAAAAAATTTCCGGATTGTTGGCGTAAATCGGTCCTAATTGCTGTAAATCCCCTGTATCCACTGTAACAATTACATCATATTTAACCGGTCCGTGATGAAACGTGACATCTTTATCTGTAAAATCCCCAACTTTTGGGGTAATCACTATATTGACTTTATTATGTTCAACTTCATAGCGAATGTGATCAACAGAAGCGTTGGTGGAATCCAATGTAACGATAAAATCGCGATTGATGCTAATATTTTCCTTTATGTAATCCCGAGGATGCAAAAATTCATATATATTTGGAATCGGATCATGGCAAACGGCTGTTACCTCTTTACCCAATTTTTTTAACACAAAAAACAGGGCAAGCGTGCTGCCTATAGAATCCCCATCAGGTGGAGTTGAAGGCAGAATAAGAAATTTTTGATTCCGTTTTATTATATTAAGGGCATTTTGTAGTTCTTCATTTATTCCCATAAAAAATTTAGGGTAGTTAATTTATTTGATATCCAAAACAATTCTGTTAATTATAAAATTAAGTTGGCATTATGTCAATTAAAGCCTTTGCAGTGAAGGAGATTATATTACATAGTTGATAATTTTTCGCAAGGGATTTTTTGAAAGTCAGTGATTAGTGATCACTGAGTACTGATCGCTGCGTCTATTAATTGGAATTCCAGATTTTCATTATTTTGCCAGGTATTTTTATTGAGTTTAATCACCAGATCCATTTTTTTATCTTCTAAAAAAAGATTTGAATATTGGGCAAAATTAAAAGCTATGCATCGAAAACTTTTACTGTCTTTAATTGAATTAAAGCTAATATGCTTGCCTGTGCTTCCCAATTCTCTCAGATTGGAAACGCGTGTATTTCTAAAAAGGAAAATCGGCTCGTTATTCGCTACTCCGAATGGTTCGAATTTTTCAATTACCGAGTATGTGTCGAAATTAATTTCCGGAGTTTCAATTTCGCAATCTATTTCCAATTTTGGAGAAATATTTTTATTTTTTAATTCATTCGAAGCATATTCCCGTAAAGAATTTTTGAATTCTTCAAAATCTTTCAGTTCCAAGCTAAATCCGGCAGCTTGTTTATGTCCGCCGAAATGAGGAAGTAATTTTTTGTGATAGGTCAGAGCTTGAATTATATTAAAAATCTCCGGACTTCTGGCTGAACCCACTAATTGATTATTGTTTTGGGTCATTATAATTGAAGGAATATTATATTTTTCATTCAGCTTTCCGGCAACAAGTCCAATTATTCCCAAGTGCCAATCTTTAGACCAAGCAATTAATATTTTTTCTTTTTTTATATCTTCAAGTAATAGATTTTCCGCTTCTTCCATACACTTTTGCGTTTCCATTCGGCGCGTTTGATTTAATTTATTCAAATATAATGCTAATTTTTCAGCATCTTTTTCAGTGCTTAAGAGTAATTGTAAAGCGTAATATGGAGACTGAATTCGGCCTGCGGCATTTAAACGAGGAGCCAAATAAAAAGATACATCCGTGCTTTTCAGTTCTTTATCAATATTTTTCCAGGCTGCCTTGATCAAGGATTTGATCCCGTGGCGAGGCGATCTATTTATGTGATATAATCCATTTTTCACGATAATGCGATTTTCACCGGTCAGAGGAGCCAGATCAGATAAAGTTCCCAAACCGGCCAGATCAAAATAATTTTGAATAAATAAATGTTTATCAGGGAGGTCAGAATTCATAATTATTGCCTGCGCAAATTTAAATGCCACTCCGGCGCCTGTCAATTCTTTATAGGGATAAGTGCAATCTTTTTGTTGCGGATGCAAAACAGCATAAGCGGAATCGGGAAATTCCTCGGGAACAGTATGGTGATCCGTAACAATCACATCAATGCCATTTTCAGCAGCGGTTTGGATTAATTCTTTATTAGCTATTCCACAATCCACAGTTATTAAAATTTTAACGTCCAAAGCGATTATTTCTTGAATGAATCGTAAATTCAAGCCGTATCCATCATTTAAGCGATCAGGAAGGCGATATGAAACCTTCGCCCCCAATGTTTTTAAAAGATCATATAAAATAGCGGATGAGGTTACTCCGTCGACATCATAATCTCCAAAAATTATTATTCTTTCCTGTTCTTTAATGGCTTTTAATATTCTTTGAACAGACAATTCCATATTTTTCATTAAAAAAGGGTCGTGGAGATCTTCCAATTGTTTCTTATTAAAAAAATCATCCACACTTTCTTCGCAAGTCAAATTGCGATTTTCACAAAGTTTTTTGAATAAATTTTTAGTGTTGTCTTGATTAAGTATTTTCCATTTTTTTCCGATAATAGACATAATTCTTATTTTTATTGATTGGATTCTTTCTCTTTTTGCTTGTTCTTTTCCCAAAGATCCAAGGCATGATCAGCATTTAAGGCTGTATCAGATCCGAATACCCAAGTATGGCGGGAAATGATTTTATTTTCAATATTTTTTATTACATCATCCATATTAAAAATTTTTTGTTCTGAGGCAATTTGAGCAATCATTATAATTTGAAATAATAAATCTCCGAGTTCTTCTTTTAAATTTTTATAATCTTCTTTGTTTATGGCCTCTTTTACCTCTAAAGCCTCTTCTTCCAAATGGTTTTTCATACTTTCAATAGTCTGTTTTCGATCCCAAGGACAGCCTTTTTCGGAGCGGAGGCGGGAAGCGAGTGAGAGGAGAGAGAGAAATGAGGGGTTCATTGGAAAATTGTTATATGTCAGTGATCACTGATCACTTGAATTTTGAAACCAATTTATTTCTTTATCCCGTCTATACCATGTCAATTGTCTTTTGGCGTAATTTCTGGTTTCTTTTTGGAGCAGATCAATGGCTTCTTCAATTGATAATTCACCCTTCAAGTATTTGGCAATTTGAGGATACCCCAAAGACGACATTGAGGGAAGTTTTTCGCTGTATTTGTGCAATAATTGTTGTGTTTCAGTAATCAACCCCGATTCAACTTGCTTTAAAACACGTTCATTTATTTTTTGGTATAATAAATCTCTTTCGCATTCCAATCCTATTTTTAAAATGTGATATTTAGAATTTCCTTTATCGTTTTGTTTGTTTTTTCCTGTTTCCAAATTTATTTCCAAAGCTCGCAGAAGGTATCTGTGATTGCGCGGATCGATATTTTGCGCACTTGCCGGATCCAATTCTTTTAATTTTTCATACATATAATCCTGACCATGATTATTTAATTCTTCAATTAACTCATATCTTAAAGCAAAATTCGGACCTGTTTGGGGAATTTGATAATTTTCAGTAATTGCTGTTGTATAAAGGCCTGTTCCTCCTATTAAAACCGGCATTTTTCTTTTCCAAACAATTTGCTGAATAGCTTTTTCCGCCAATCTTTTATATTCAGACAAGGTGATTACCTCATGAGGCCATGCAATATCAATTAAATGGTGAGATATTTTCGAGCGAATTTCTTGCGGAATTTTGTCTGTACCGATATCCATTTCACGATATATTTGCCTTGAATCAGCGGAAATAATTTCGATATCATAAATTTTAGCCAATTCCAAACTTAAAGAGGTTTTTCCACTGCAAGTCGGGCCAACTATAACGATTAAAGAAGGTTTTTCACTTTCTTCATTTAAAAAGTTGTCTATGAGGGATTTTAGAGAGGGATGGAGCATTTGGGATGATTAGTGATATTTCCATATTATTTTTATTAATATTTTTTTCAATCTTTTTCTTGACTTTCTCCTTACTCTTTGTTTAAATTGGCAATGTCGTAGACAGTAGGTTGTCTTTATTAAAGAGGCTGTAAATCCTGCCGAGACTAAATTTAGGAAAAACTTTTTTCTATTTGTCTACGCGTTGTGTAGATTTTTTATTATTTAATATAATTTTATGGTAATCAGCCGAAATAAAAAAGTAAATATTTTGGAAGAATTGAAAGAAAAAGCCAAGAATGCAAAAGTAATAATTTTTAGCCAATATAAAGGATTATCGGTTCATAATTCCAGTAAAATCAAGAAAGAAATCAGAAACAATGGAGCTGAATACAAAATCGCGAAAAAAAGTTTAATTAAAATTTCTTTGAAAGAATGCGGTTATAGCGAACCGGAAGATAAAATTATGGAAGGACCCGTATCTGTTACTTATGGATTTGAGGATGAGATTATGCCGGTAAAGAAAATTTATGAATTCTCCAAGCAGATGGAAGGCTTGAAAATTCTTGGAGGATATATGAATAAAAGGTTAATGTCTTATAATGAGGTTATAGAATTGGCACAAATACCTTCAAAAGAAGAATTATACGCTAAATTCTTGGGAATTATTTCCGCTCCTTTGACTAATTTCGCTTCAGCTTTGAATAATCCCCTATCGTCTTTTGCCAGAGCCTGCAAGGCTTACTCCGAGACTGTTTTAGATAAAAAATAATACTTTTTTAATATTAATTATATTTATTTCTTAACATAATTGTTATGTCAGATGAAAAAATAGAACTCTCCAAAGAGGAACAAGCCGTAGTTGATGCTTTAACAAAGCTAAACATTGTTCAGGTAAATAATGTAGTGAAATTCCTTGAACAAGAATACGGTATTAGCGCTTCAGCACCGGTTGCAGTCGCAGCAGCAGCACCCGCAGCAGCAGCAGCAGCTGAGGAACTATCAGCTTTTGTAACCATTGAATTAACTTCAGCAGGAGCTCAGAAAATTTCGGTTATCAAGGTTGTACGCGAATTAACAGGTTTAGGTTTAAAAGAAGCTAAAGACCTAGTTGATGCCGCACCAAAAACTTTGAAGGAAAATGTAAAGAGAGAAGAAGCTGAAGAAATGAAGAAAAAATTAGCTGAAGTCGGCGCAACTGTAGAGTTTAAATAAGCGCTAAAAAACGAAATAAAAAAAGCGATCGATATCGGTCGCTTTTTTTTTGTATATTTCGCAAAGTTTTCCCATTTTCTTTACCTTCTTTGGTTTCTCTGTTAAAATATTAAGAATACTTTTAAAAAACTCATATTTATGGAAAATAATATAAATAACCAAAATCCTCAAAATCAAGATCAAAGTAAGAGTTCCGAATCTATTTTTGATAATTTAATTGCCAAAGCCAATGCAGAGAAACAGCAAGAAAAAGAAAATAAGAATGAAAATAAGATTTTGGATGGGATTTTGGAAAAAAAGGCTTCTGAAAATGTTTTGAATATTCCGAATAAAAAGGATTTATCCTTGACCAGAATGCTAAACACGCGCAAGCAATTAAGTCTTGGCTGGACAATTTTAAAAGTTGTGGTTTTGGTCGCGTTTTTAAGTTTTGGCTATTTTTCATATGAGTTATCCCCTTCTTTTACATATTTGGACAATACTTCTTTGGGTAAAAACTCAATAAATACCCTTACAAGCACAAAAGAAAAAATTCAAGATTTGCAATCGGAGACAAATGCCAACAACATTGTCGCGGCGCAAATAAAGATTGATCGTTTCGCTTATTTATATGATTTATTCAATTATTATCAAGAAAAAATTGAAAATTTGGAGGAAAAAATCAAATATGAAAAAAACGAAGCAGCCAAAGCAAAACTGGAAAAGAAAATCAATGATGTATATGTGACTGAACAAAAAAAAGCTGCGGAGGAAATTTTTTCTTCACTGGAATTTGTTAAATCGAGAATGCAAAAATCTCTTTATCCGGAAAATATCAATTTGAGTGAAGAAGAAAAAACCGCTTTGATTCAGGATATTGACAATAGAACAAAAAATAAAATCAGCGAGATGAAAACCAAAAAAGAGAATGGTTTGGACATTTTAACTCTAAGTGATGAATTAACGTATGATGGTGCTTCACGATTGCTTATTGATAAGGCATTAATCATCAAATTAAAAACTATGAACATTGACTCTCTTAAATCAGAATATAAGAAGTATCTTGCGGAAAAAAATTCCAAGAAAAAAACTCTTTTCCGTGAAAGCGATTTTTATCTGACCTTAAAGGATTTATCCAAAGACATTAACGGTTTCGCCAAGAATGACTTTTCCGTTGTCGCCAAAATAAAAGAAAATCGTATTAAATGGACTGAATTTATTACCAATATTAATAATTTAACTCAGGATTTGGATGCTTATTATTATGATGATAAAGTTCGAAGAATTTTTTATTCCAGCTTTTCATTTGATTCAAAACAAAAAACAATATCAGTAACAGGCATGAGTCGCAGATTCGAACCTTATAATTTTACTTTATTAGCTGATTTGATTGATACTTTTGAGAAATCCGGAGTTTTTCAGGATGTTGTAATGAGCGGATTTAATAAAAGCAAGCAAGGAGATTATTATACTGCTCCAATCAATATGACTTTTAAAATTCAGAATGGCATTGACTCGCGAGATACAATGGTTTCTTTTAAAGAATATTTGGAAAATTTCAATATAGACACACAAGATTCAAGTGATGATGATAAAAAAACGGATGATTCCAAAACAGCAAAAGTTAACAAGAAATAATAAATTTAAATTTTAATAAATAATATGAAAAATCGTACTTTCTCAATATCATTATTAATATCCATAATTCTTTTCGCGGGGATATCCTATTATAGTTATACGAAATATTCCGCGTTAAAAGGTATAAAAGCAAATATCGCGCAAGGAAATGAAATAATCGCGAATTTTGAAAAAAATGAAATTGAAGACTCCAAATCAGCTTTAATTGAAGCCAAAAATACAAAAGGAAAAATTGAACAAAGAGAACATATTGAAAGAATTTTACCTCCCTTGCCTTTTACCACTGATTTATATCGGGAATTGGAAGATTTCTTTGAATCTTTGAATACGGCCAAATCACCTATGATTGTCAGTACTTTGAATGTTCCGGCTCCGGCATTTGATGAAGAATTGGGAGCGGGTGTAATTACAATTCCTTTGAATATCGAGAGTACGGAAGAAAATTTTTATAAATTTATGGAATGGGTGGAGAATTCAGGATATATTGATTTGGAATCAAAAAATAAAAAAGTTGCCAGATTAATGAGCATTGAATCGATAAACATCAGTTTTCCCGATGAATTTCAGGAATCTACAAGTAAAGAAAAACCAACTGAAATTATTGAGGGGCCAAAAACATTGCAATATAATGTAACTCTCAAAACTTATATTAAAAAAATATAAGATTTTTCTTTATAATTTGCCTGAATTTAAATGACGGATCAGAAACTAAAATTATTGCAGGATGCTATTTTAGCGGGAAACATACCGTCAATGGTTATGAATATTATCAGTTACGCGATTTCGATCCGTTCTTCGGATATTCATATTGAACCTCAAAAAAATACCATTCGTCTGAGATGCCGTGTTGATGGTGTTTTAAGAGAGATTGTGGAATATCCTCATAACTTGCATCCGGCTGTGGTTTCGAGAATAAAAATTATGTCCAATTTAAAAATTGATGAGCAAAGAATTCCGCAAGATGGCAGATGTCATGTAACGACCGAGGAAGCAAAAGAAATGGATCTTCGCGTCTCCACACTGCCAACACCGAACGGCGAGAAAGTTGTAATGAGAATTCAAGATGAATCCAAGGAAATTCCCAAGCTGGAAGATCTTGGAATTGAAGGAGCAAGTTTAAAAAATATTTTATACGGCTTGAGTGTTCCAAATGGTATCATGCTTACTTCAGGACCTACGGGATCAGGAAAAACAACTACGCTTTATTCATGTTTAAATATTTTAAATAAACCTGAAGTAAATATTATGACGATTGAAGATCCGATTGAAATTCAGATGGATGGACTGAATCAAAGTCAAGTTCATCCGGATATTGAGTATACTTTCGCTACGGGTTTGAGAACAGCTTTACGTCAGGATCCGAATATTATAATGGTGGGAGAAATTCGAGACCGCGAGACAATTAATATTGCCATTGAAGCGGCTTTAACAGGACATTTGGTGTTATCCACAATTCATACGAACAGTGCGGTTGAGACTTTGACCAGAATTGATAATATGGGTATTCCGCCATTTTTGATGACTGGCGCGATAAACGCGATTATAGCGCAAAGATTGGTCAGACGGATATGTTCCAAATGCGCGGCTCCGGAAACTCCTGATCCTCGTACTTTTGAATTATTGAAAAAAGAATCGGCTTTGATTCCGACAACTGAGAATATTGATCAGGAAAAACTGCAAAAACTCCAATTTTTAAAAGGCAAGGGATGCGACGAATGTCAGGGAAGCGGTTATCACGGAAGAGTCGGTCTTTATGAAGTGATGAAACTTACAGACAATATCAAACAAATGATTATCGATAAAAAATCCACTTTAGAAATTGAAAAACAAGCCATTTCAGAGGGTATGGTAAATCTTTTTCAAAGCGGAATCATTAAGGCTTTGCGCGGCGAAACCACGATGGAGGAGATATTCAGGGTTGCGAAGAGTAGGAGCCAATGAGAGTGATCAGACATCAACGATCAGTGATCAGGAATGAAATGCATCGTTCCTGATCACTGATCGCTGATTCCTGATCACTGATTCCTGATCACTCTCTTTTGCATTTTCTCTCTATTTTATGTATAATATAAAGATTTATTGTAACTTTTTTTATTTATGGTTGAAAATAAAGCTAATTTGGATCAGAATTTGAAAGATCGGATCGAATTGGATATTGGAGAAATCAGCGACATGATGAGCAAAAGGACTGTTGTTGATAGCACCTTCAAATCAAGCGGGAATAAGGTAATTGATTTTTATCATAAAGTTAATAATAAGTTTGCGGAAAGCGCGAAAATAAAATTAAGAGATAAAATGGTGTTTTATAATTTGCTCGCGACAATGGTGAAAGCCGGCATTTCTTTGGTTAAATCGCTGCAAATTTTGACAAGTCAGACTCAGAATCCAAAATTAAAGAGAATCATTGAGCAAGTTAAGCTGAAAATCGAACAGGGGCAAAGTTTTTCCTCTGCTTTGGCGGATTATGGCGATACTTTTTCAGAAGCTGAAGTTGGGATGATCGGTTCCGGAGAAATCGCGGGTAATTTGAATGTGATTTTACGCCAAATTTCTACGGGAATGGAGAAATCTTATTCGGTTCAGCAAAAAGTGAAAGGAGCGATGATGTATCCGATTATTATATTTACCGCAGTTGGTTTGGTTGTTTATGCGATGCTGGCTTTTATTATGCCGAAATTAAAAAGTTTATTCGGTTCGACAGGTAAGGATTTGCCTATTTTAACGGAATATATGATAAAATTGGGCGAGTTTTTGAAAAGTTATTGGTATATTGTTTTTGGCGGATTGGTTCTAACTTTCGTGCTTTTTAATGTTTGGAAAAAAACACCGAAAGGCAAATATGCTTTGGATGCTTTTATTTTAAAACTGCCTATTTTTGGCGAAATGAACAGAAAAATGGCAATCGCGAGATTTACAAGAAGTTTGGGAAATTTGATTAAAAGCGGAATTTCAATTGTTAAAGCATTGGAAATCGCGGCTTATTCAATTGGCAATGAAATTTATAAGGAAAGAATTATGTCCGCTTCCGAGGATGTGCAAAGAGGTATTCCTCTCGCGGAAAACCTTTCCGGATCAGTATCTCTTTTTGATCCGATGGTGGTTTACATGATCTCAATCGGGGAACAAAGCGCGCAGCTTGATACGATGTGCGAGAAGCTGGCGGATTTTTTTGAAGAGGAAGTTGATGAGAAAACTAAAGGATTTTCAAAAGCATTGGAACCGATGATTATGATTATTGTCGGCGGAATCGTGGCAGTGATTGTTTACGCGATCATGGGGCCGATTATGAATTTGGCGGATATTGGAAGTATGGGGTGAGGAGGAAGAGTAATTCGTAATACGTAATCCGTAATTCGTAAAAGGAATAATTTTATAATATTAAAATTCAATTTACGAATTACGGATTACGCACTAGTGTTGCGTCAAGGAATGGCTAGGGGAAGCGGTTCTTGAAGATCCGATTCGGGTTTCTGTAGTTTAGCTTCGTTCAAAAGGCTTTCTAAAGCCGTTTTCTCGAATTGAGACACCGACAAAATTTGTAGAATTTCGTAGAGATCGCGCTTGATTTTAAGTTCCTTTTTCATAATCGCCACAAGCAGAAAAGTTGCGATAGCGATGCAGATTTGTGTCTTCACCGCGTTGAATGAATATCCCCAAAAAACCTGAATTTTCAAGTGTTGCTTCATCCATTTGAAAAAAAGTTCAATCTGCCAACGTTGCTTGTAAAGATCAGCAATTGTTTGTGCCGGCAACTCGAAATTGTTCGTCAAATAGACATATTTTTTGTCTGTTTGCTCATCATAATATTTCACGCGACGAAGTTTTTGCGGATACTTTTTGTGCGCGTAAAAATGTTTCAGCCGGACTGTTTGGTCGCATCGAAGTCCACTCGTTTTATCAACCTCATGTGAATATATTCGCTGAGAAGAAAGGCTTTCCTTTGAACGGATGATAAAATAAGCACCTTCCTTGCGGATTTTCTGCAATCGTCGAAAATCAAAATATCCCCGATCCATAATGTAGATAGCATCCCTTTCAAATTTCAACTGATCAAGAAAATTCACATCATGTATTTTTGCCTTGGTTATAAGGAAAAACGAAGGAATATTTCCTTTCAAATCAAGCTGTGTATGCACTTTAACGGCAGATTTTTGAAGCTCAAAATACGCCCATTTGAATGTTGCAAGACAGAGATCTATAACCGTTGAATCTAGGGCGTAAACCGAGTTTTTGAGCTCAGTCGAAAAATCGTTTTCTTTAGCATACAGTCTTTTCGCTCTGACGATGAGATGTTTCGTGAAATCACGCCACATTTGCCAATCACGAAATTGGTTCGCGCGTGAAAGTGTTGAAAGGGTAAACAACTTCGTACGAAAACCGAGGTGATAAAATTGGCTACTGTGAACATTCAGACACAGCACAATACCACGCAAACTTCGCAATCCGGTCAGCTGGCCAAACATCAAAGCAAAAAATTGATCACGGCAAGACAATCGGCGCGTCAATTTATCTCCTTCATATTTTTTAATAAACCCATTAAATTCATAGGGATTAATAAAATCTGTTATTTGCGAAAAAATGTATCTGTTTTTATTCATGGATAAAGGGGGTTATATCGAAAAACAGCCCCATTATCCCTTATTTAATTTCAAATCGAAAAATTGCAAAATATACGTTTTTGTCCTAAAATCAGACCGATTCGCACTTCACTTTCTCCTTGAACGCAACACTAGTG
>Ga0076336_112_pt1 | contig 3591 bp, 6 predicted proteins | sample RifGroC2_FD_68032 | JGI IMG/M metagenome (GOLD analysis project Ga0076336, IMG submission 68032) | Peregrinibacteria bacterium GW2011_GWC2_33_13
CCTTATTTAATTTCAAATCGAAAAATTGCAAAATATACGTTTTTGTCCTAAAATCAGACCGATTCGCACTTCACTTTCTCCTTGAACGCAACACTAGTGCGGATTACGTATTACGAATTACGGATTACGAGGCAAACAAATCATATTGAATCCTCTCCTCTTCATGTTATATTAAATTTGTTTATATTTTCTTTTTCCATGTCTAACAATAGAAATTCTTCTCAAATTTACAAACTGATTCTTTTGGTTGTGCTTTTGTATGTGCTTTTGATGATGGTGATGCCGAGATGGGAGAAGATGCAGGTGGACGCGAGGGATTTTTCGAGGAGGACAGCGATCGAGAGTTTGAAGACTTCTTTGAATATGTACAAAAATATCAAAGGTTCTTATCCGAAACAGATTAATGCGGATAATTGCCTGACTCCGGAGAATTTGGATGAAGAATTTGTAAAATCTTTTTCTGATGTACTTTTTCCTAAAGATCCGGATCCGGAACAGGGATTTAATGGTAAGTGTTTAGGTTATTTTTGGTATAAAAATTATATAATCAATAAAAACAGTAGGGAGGAAGGTTATATTTTAGCCGCAAATATTGAGAGTGATGATTTTATAAGGGAAAATCAGCTATATGCAGGGCATATGTGTTTGGATAGTTTGTTAAAAGGTACGGATTCGTGGGATGAGATGGGAAAAGGGATTAAGGAGAGGAGTTGTTTTGTGATCGGGGAGGAGGGGGATGTGGTTATGGTGGTGGGGGGGGAGTGATTCGTAATACGTAATTCGTAATTCGTAAAAGGAATAATTTTATAATATTAAAATTCAATTTACGGATTACGTATTACGGATTACGTATTACGATTAAATTATATCTCAATTGTAAATTTTTAGTTATTTGTTAATATTGAAGAGGGTAATTTAATTTTTTGTTTTAATTAAAATGAATGAAAAATTTATAAATAGACCGAAAAACTTGGATGATGCTATTGAGATAGCAAAAAAAACGCCGGGGCACGCGGTTAAGTTTAATGCGCGAAAATGGAGTATTACTGTTATTGTTGAGAAGGATGGGGAGGTCAAAGAATTTGAAATCGGAGAGAAAAAGGACAAAAAAAAGGGAAATGCATGGAAAAAATTGATGGAAAAAGCGAGTCCCGCGGAAATTGAAGAGGTAAGCCCTGACGAAATTGATAAAATTGTATATGGAGATAATAATAATTGGCTACATGAATTTGCTGACGCAGGACTCTTGAGAGATGAAAGCAGGGATGAATTTATGAAAAGAATTAAAAAATTCAGAAAAAATTCTCCTATTATTAAGCTTCCAGATTGATGAAATATTTATTTGATACGAATATTATAAGTTATCTTGATAAAGTTAAATATCCTAGATTAACATCTAAAATTTTGAAGAAGGCTAAGAAGGTTGGGAATAAAAATATATTTATTTCGATTATTTCATGCGGAGAAATTCTAGCCGGTATAAAAAGTAATTTGAAGATGAATGAAGATAAAAGGCAAAATCTGATAAGAATAATTTCGAATGCTTATTTATTAAAAATGCAGAGAATAACTGCTGAAATCTATGCGGATGTAAAAGTAATGTTATATGAAAAAGGTGTTTGTATTTGTGATAATGATCTCTGGATCGCGGCTATTGCATTGACATATAATGCTACCTTAGTGACTAACGATAATGACTTTAAGAAGATAAAAGGATTAAAAATTGAGAATTGGATCAGATAATTTAAAATATTGGCATTGAAATCATTGACGGGAAACGAGAAATTTGCTATTATATAGAGATTTATCCAATAAATTTAATAAGCTATTTTAAACTTTAATATATAAAAAACTTAAATTTTATTACATTTTTATTTTTTAAAACAAAAATTATGTACAACTTACGTGCAAAACTTGGAAAAGGATTTACATTGATCGAGTTATTGATCGTAATCACTATCATCGGTATCTTGGCTGTAGCTTTAGTGCCAAAGATCACGGGCGCACCGGCTGCTGCGAGAGATACAGCGAGAAAATCTAATTTAGGACAAATAGCAATTGCATTAGAACAGTATATGGGGGATAATGGTAAATATCCTGATAACACTGATGCTGATATAGCGACCGTTGAGGCAGGTACATTTGAATGTTTAATCTCGAATACCGCTAACCAAGTGGAAGCTGCAATCAAAGATTATATGGGGGGAAATGTTCCTAAAGATCCTTCTTCAGGAAAAGTTATTACTTACTTTACTTCCACAACCTGTACAGGTGGATATGGATATCTCGTATTGAGAGATGCAGATGCATCAACCACTGCATCTGGATATTTAATTGGTGCTAGAATGGAAAAAGATACAAGCGGAAATGACACGGACTGTTTTGGAGCTGCTATAACTGCATGTGATGATCTAACAGCAGATATTAGTAAAATGGTTGATGAAACTTCAGGCACAAGAAACTTTTTCTTAAAATATAATCAGCTATAGTAAATATAAACAATTTTGATTAATAAAGGCAATAATTTTGATTATTGCCTTTTTAAATATAATTTAATCAATTTTCTATTGAAGATTAGTTAATAGATTACTATTATTAAAATGATATAATTAACAAAAAAAATGTTTAATGATTATATAATAAAAAATAAAGCCTTTACTATTATTGAGTTGATAATTGTATTAACTATTATTGTCGCTTTATTAGGAGTAAGTATATTTGTAGGCGATAGCGTTCTAGAAAACTCCAGAGATACAAGCAGAAAAGCGCAACTTCAAAAAACGAAAGATGTAATTGATGCTTATGCTTTAGAAAATGCTACTCTACCAAATCACAAAGGATGTTTGAACGCCACGGTTTTTCCTGAATTAGTTAAATATATAAAAAATGGCGATTTTTCTGTAGATCCTATAAAAACCAATGAAATTAAAATTAATAATACTGGTATTTGCGGGGGAAAAAATGAGTTTTATTATATTCCTTTGACTAAGAATGGATTGCTTAAATCCTTTATTTTGGTGGCGGATACGGAGAAGAATCATATTAGTGAAAAAAATTATATTTCTTCGGGGAATGGCAGTCGGTTACAGGCGATTTATAATGCGGGGACCGGGGATTATGATTATATTATGGTGGATGTGAATGCGGGGACTACGCTGGTGGATAAGAGTAATGTGTATGTGGTTGTGAAGTGAAGGGGGGGGAATAATGTAACGACTCACTTAAGGTAGTATGTCGTATAAAGGGAGTAGAGTATGAAATCGCATGAGTTAGCTGTCATTCCGACCCCGCATTGCGGGGGAGGAATCTTTGGAATTAAAGTTATATTCAATATTCTTTTTATTCCAAAGATTCCTCACTCCGTTCGGAAGGACATATGATTTAATAAATTTTTTAGAAAAATTTAATCTTTTCTTGATAATTTTATTTAAAATTTAACTTTATTATATGAATAAATACAATTATTTTGTTTATATCATGAGCAGTTTTCGTGGGGTTTTATATATTGGAGTAACCAATAATCTTGAAAGAAGAGTAGAAGAGCATAAAAACGCACAAATTAAAGGTTTTAGTCAAAAATATAATATAAAT